>Ga0222719_10000198_pt1 | contig 59980 bp, 93 predicted proteins | sample C33_34DmetaG_FD_165039 | JGI IMG/M metagenome (GOLD analysis project Ga0222719, IMG submission 165039) | Estuarine water microbial communities from San Francisco Bay, California, United States - C33_34D | ecosystem: Environmental > Aquatic > Marine > Unclassified | place: USA: California...
CAAATCTGATGGGTAAATTTGATGTAAAAAGTGCAAGTGTAGTAGTTCTTCCTATAAACAATCCCGATGATGCAACAACAAAACTTCTTGCAAACAATGTAAAGGTTTATTGTGCATTTAAAAAGGGCGGTGGTAATTCACCAGCATACTCATCACTTAGATTAGGTTTGCCTGCAAATTTAGTCACAGAAGAACAAGAAATCGATTTCACTTTTAAGGATATGGTAATTGAAGAACTTTCAAATGCTGGACTTGGAATGATGTTAACAGAGGATGTTTTACAAGAAGGTGCATTTGATATATTAAAACGAGCAGGAAACTGGGTAAAAGACAAAACATCAAAACTTAAAAGATTTTTACAATCTGCAATTCAGAAAATAAAAGATAAATTAAAAAAGGTCTTGTCAAAAATTGCATCTCTTGGTAAAATGATGATGAACAAATTATTAAATTTCTTGGGACTTGCAGTTGATTCAGTTCAAGGCATCCCAAAACATATAGAAATATAATGTATACATTAGTAGAAGAAGCAAGTAAAGTATTAAGAACACCACCGTTGGAGTTTGATTTTGATAATCCATCAGAAGACCCAAAAGAAATAGAAAGTCTATTATCTGAAGCAATGGATAGATTTGGTGGTATTGGTCTATCTGCAAATCAAGTTGGATTAGATGTCAGATGTTTTGTTATGAAGACTGCAGATGCAGGAAACAAAACGTTCTTTAATCCCGAAATAACAAGATTATCACAAGAGACTGATTTACAAAAAGAAGGGTGTTTATCATTTCCCGATTTATATCTTATGATAAAACGTGCAAAAGTTATAGAAATGAAATATCAAGATAGTGATGGCACTGAACACACTTTAATATTAGATGGTATTGGTTCTAGATGCGCTCAACATGAAATTGACCATCTAAACGGTATTGTATTTTTACAACGAGCATCTAGACTAAAATTAGAACGTGCAATGAAATCACGTCCTAAAGAAAGACAAAGAAGAATAGAACATGAGAAACGAAGAGCAATTGCAGAATATATCAAGACCCTTCAAGCTGATAAAGATTCCAAATCTAGTGAGTCCCCACCAAGCGAAGGAACTGATACACTTCCACAAAACACATAAACATCTTAGAAGTATTGGAGACGGTTCTGATTACCGTGCTATAGACTTAATACATATTCACACCCAATGGGTTCGTGATATTTTCAATAGAATAGGATATCAATGTGTTGGAGAAATTTTTAAAGAGTCCAACCAAGTAGTCTTTCCCGAAATGACAGCATTAAATGAATGGGAAATAGGTGGTGTTCAAACACCACACTTAGACACATATTCTACATGGGAACTTGAACAAGATGATAAAGATGAACACCCTAGCAGGGAATGGACTCTAATATTAACTCTTAATGATAACTATGGAAGTGGTGAGACCTACTTTCCCGAACATGACTATACGCACTCTCCTAGTGCATGTGAAGGTATTCTTTTCCAAGGTATATACCATTATCATGGTGTTAACCCTGTAAGAAGGTGTTCAAGACACACTATTTCAATGTGGTTTTCCACCAATCCCGACAATATTCTTATTGACGAAAGAACCAAAAACCTAGAAACAAATCCTCGTATTCTAAGACAAGAAAGAATGAAATAAATTTGACAATGCCCCTCACTTTTTTATATACTATGTATATAATGAAAAAAGGAGATAACATGTCAAACATTCACAACGACAATATTAACCAAGAAATTATGGAAGATATCCTGTCTATGGCAGATAAGGATATTTGGAATGTAATTTTTGCAATTCAAAACGAATTTGGTATCGAAAATATACCAAACCCTGCAGGTGGTGAACACGGGTTCATTGCAAAATTGTTCGAACTTAGAAAAGAAGCGAGGTCTATTTAATGTTAAATATCGATTACATAGAAGTTGGGTATGATACCTGTAAATACACTATAGATGGTATAACAACCACTGCTATAATCAAAGAGATTACTCCTAATTACCTATCAGTAAAACCTATCAGTAAACTAGGTAAGAGTTTCTATGAGTCTAATTTAGACACTGATTTCGTGGGTGAAACATTCTCCTCAGATTGTTATGATGCAATTGACTTAGAGATATGGATGGATGGAAGAGGTTGTGATAACTCTGCAATCGGTGTTGCAGGTTGTTATGAACCATACACTATGTTAGAGGTTGCTTAATGAAATATCTTAAAGAGATTACAGAATGGGATACCGATATCTCAAATCACACTTACATGGTCAATGATGCTGGACACTTAGTTGGGTACATCAAGACTGGGACTAAAGAAGAGATTATCTTCAAGTCTCCAATGAAACAATTTTCTAAATCGAGGAGAAAGTTTGTTGAACTTAAAAAATAAATTTGACAATGCCCCTCACTTTTTTGTATACTTAAAACATGATAAATAAAAACCAAAAAGACCAACTTGCAAAACTCATGGCTACAGAGAACATTACTGTTGTCCATAAGAAAATACCAACTGCATACTTTGATGTTAAGAATAGGATACTTGCTTGTCCTATATTTAAAGAAGATATGTCTGCAGAACTTTATGACCTATTCATGGGTCACGAAGTAGGACATGCATTGAATACTCCTTATGAAGGACTTCACTCTGCATTAGAAATGAATAGAACACTTAAAGGATATCTCAATGTTGTTGAAGATGTCAGAATCGAGAAAGCAATCAAAGACAAATTCCAAGGATTAAGGAAGTCATTCTTTACTGCATACAATGAGTTAATGGAAATGGACTTCTTCCAACTTAAGAATAGAAATCTTGCAGAACTTTCATTGATTGACAAAATCAATTTACAAACTAAGGTCGGTTCAAGACTTGGTCTTAAGTTCAATGAAGTAGAACAAGAATTCTTAGACATGTCAGAAGCATGTAAGACTTGGGAAGATGTTGTTGAATGTGCAACTGCAATCTATGAGTGGTCTAAAGAAAATGAGACAAGAACTGAAGATGACGAACTGTTAGTTCCTCAAATGTTTGACCTTGACGAAGAGGGTGACGAAGAGGGTGACGAAGAAGAATCAGAAATGGAAGAGCTGGAAAACGAATCTCAAGAATCTGCAGATGGTGGAGATTCAGAAGAAGACGATGCAGAAGAGGATACACTTCCCGAGTTGAACACCGACAGTGGTGATGATGCAGAAGACGATGCAGACCAAGAAGGTGATACTGATGATGCAGAACAACAAGTTAAGTCTACTGGTGGCAAAGAGGGTGGTCAATCAAATGGATACCACGACCAAGAAGACGGTGCTAGAGAATCTATTACAGAACACTATGCACATAACAGTGAAGAACAATTTCTTTCTGATGAAAACATCATTAAGACTTCAATCAACTTAAAACCATTATTCAAAAACAATGATATATCTAAAGATGTCATTCCATTCCAAACTGTTTTGAATGAGTGGAAAAACTATGTAGACACTAAACCCGATTATGTCCAAGAAGATTCATGGACTAAAAATTATCAGAGAGGTTGTTTTGTTGCAAAGAAATTAGAAAACAAAAACAAAAAGATTGTTGCTCACATGGCAAAAGAATTTGAAATGAAACAAACTGCACAACTTTCCAAGAAAGCATTCAGTGGTAAAACTGGTCAGTTAGATATGAATAGACTTGCAAAATACCAAATCGTTGATGATATCTTCAAAAGAGCTACATATCTTCCCGAAGGTAAAAACCACGGGTTGACTGTTTTACTTGATTGGAGTGGTTCAATTCATAATCAAGTCACCGACCTATTAGAACAATCAATGATACTTGCAGAATTCTGTAGAAAAGTTAACATTCCTTACAGAGTTTATCTTTTCAGTGATTGTTATTACACTATTGATGAAACAAAAGAAGATTACTATGGAAATGACGGTAAACTAATTGAGATTATGTCTAACGAAATGAACAATAGAAAACATAAAGAAATGTTGACTTACTTAGGATGTATCTATGCAAACCACTGGAACTCTAATCTTAGTTGGAGAAATTATCAGAAAGCACTAGACACATACAATGAGTTCTATGAAGGGTTCGAGACTATCGAAGAGAATGGAAGATACTGGGATTTAGAAACAAGATTCCACCCTAGAAATTTCAGACTAGGTGGAACTCCACTAGACCAGTGTTTAGTTATCCTAAGAAAAATCCTTCCCGAGTTCAATGCACAATACGGGATTGAGAAGTCAATCTTAACAGTCATTACTGATGGATTCTCTCACGGTGCTGAGTACCTTAAAAAATCTTACGAAGAAGCTGAAGACTATAAAGAACAAGAAAAGAATTGTAATAATGGTTCAGAATATTGGAGAACAACCACTTCAAGAGATTTAATTGACCCATATACAAACAAAGTTTTCCCACTTACAAATCCTAGTTCGTATAGTGGAAGAAACTCTTTTTCAACCACTCAAAATATCTTAGAGTGGATTTCACAAACTTGTAATGTGACCATTACTGGATACTTTGTTCTAGATGGGAAGAGAGATTTATATCCAGTCATTGCAGAAACTAAAGAATACAAGACCAGCAACATTGATGTTGATGCAACTTGGAGAGAAATTAGAAAAGAGGGTAAAGTGTTCTCTGCTCACGGATACAATAAGTTATTCCTTGCTGCAGGAAATACCCTAGGAACTGCAGGAAGTGATGAACTTGGAGAAGAGTTCATTGATGCAAAGAAAACGAGAGTGATGGCTGCATTCAAAAGAAATCAGAAATCAAAAACAACTTCAAGATTTTTAACCAATGAATTCATTAAGGAGATAGCATAATGGAAGGAAAATATATGATGAACGAAACATTCATTTTAGAGAGAGACGATTACAGGGATTTTACCAATAGGATAATGATACTGGAATCAAGAAAAGAAGAAGCACCGTATCTAGTAGAACACGATTTTGTTCTTGACACTTTTGAAGTGACACTACTGGATAATAGGTATACACTAAAAACAATTATGGAGAAAACATCGTGAGAGATACACTAAAAGTAGACGAATCATATTACATTTCACATCAAACAGATTACAATGCTTTTGCAGATGCAATACAAGATGTTGGCCCAAGTCCTTGTGAGAAATTCAAATGTGATAATGCAAATGAATGTGCAACACTAGGTGTTGAGTGTAAAGCATTTAGGGTATGGACTAACCAAGGTGAAGGTGTTTATGAGAGACACTTGAACATGGATAAGTTCGGAAACCCTAAAGAGAAACCTATTGAAAACTCAATAAAATCTTTACTGCAAATATGCAAATAGGGTTGACAATGCCCCTCACTTTTTTATATACTATACAAGATGAGAAAATTAATTGATTTAACTAAGGAGACTATATTATGAATCAAAGAACTTATGACAGAACCGAGTCCATCGTCATTGACGGGAAGGACTTTCATTTTACACCCGATAGGAAGGAGTTCCTACAGAGTTTAACATCTGCATATCCAAACCAAACAAACTTCACTAAAGAAGATTTTGATAAATTGGGTGGTATGCCATACTGGGTTAAATCTTCAAGATACAGTTTTAAAGATAATGGTATCTTTAATTTACATGCAGTTGTCAGTGGATATAACGGTGGTTATGAACCCGAAGTTCAAACCCCTGTAAAATCTGCACCGATTCCTGCAATTTCAAAACCTTCAAATATGCCAGTGGCTGCAAAAACTACTGCTGTCAACTCACTTGACAATGTAAAAATCATTCCCGAGAAGATGGCAAATTATGTTCCTTTTGGACACTTCAAAGACATCAAGAATATCATTAAGTCTAAAATCTTCTTTCCAGTATTTGTCACTGGACTAAGTGGTAATGGTAAAACACTAATGATTGAACAAACTTGTGCTACTCTTAAGAGAGAACTTTACAGAGTCAATATCACTATTGAGACTGATGAAGATGATTTGATGGGTGGTCACACTTTACAAGGTGGGGATGTTCTCTTCAGAGAGGGCCCAGTCATCAAAGCAATGAGAAAAGGTGCTGTACTTCTATTGGATGAAGTCGACCTTGGTTCAAACAAGTTGATGTGTCTACAATCAGTTCTTGAAGGTAAAGGATACCTAATCAAGAAAACTGGTGAGTGGGTGACACCTAAAGAAGGGTTCACAATTCTTGCAACTGCAAACACTAAAGGACAAGGGTCTGATGATGGTAAATTCATCGGGACTCAAATTATGAATGAGGCAATGTTAGAAAGATTTGCAATCACAATGCAACAAGAATATCCACCAGTGACCACTGAAAGGTCTATCCTTAAAAAAGAAATGGCATTGACTGGTGAAGTCGATACTGAGTTCTGTGACAAACTAGTAGACTGGGCTGACATTATCAGAAAAACTTACTATGAAGGTGCGATAGATGATGTCGTGACTACTAGAAGGTTGGTTCACATTGTCAATGCATACAGAATGTTCAACGACAAACTCAAGTCAATCACAATGTGTATTTCAAGGTTTGACGAAGAGACTAGAAATAGTATCCTCGACCTCTACACTAAGATTGATGCTGGGGTTGACCTAAATGCAGAAAACCCTGTTGACGAAACAGAGTCTTCAGAGTATAATGACTAATATGTTTGGAAAAAAAGTAAAGTCAATAGACTACAAATATAATGAGGACAAGTCCCTAAAGGAACTTGCCTCTTATATTGATAACACCTATGACCAACACTACAGTCTAAACAAATACCAATCCACTGAATTTATAATTGACAGTGGACACGGTGAAGGTTTTTGTATCGGAAACATAATGAAATATGCACAGCGATACGGAAAAAAAGGTGGGAGGAATAGAGCCGACTTATTAAAAGTTTTGCACTATGCTCTCTTTATGCTATATGTTCACGATAAGGAGAAACACAAGTGATGAAAATTAGTAATGAAACAAGAGACGTTCTAAAAAACTTCTCAACCATAAACTCGGGTATACGAGTTAAAACTGGAAATAAACTAGAAACTATTTCTAACATGAAAAACATTCTTGCGATTGCTACAATCGAAGAATCATTCCCACAGGATTTTGCAATATATAATTTGCCAGAGTTCTTAGGTGCAACTTCTTTGTTAGACGACCCCGAGTTTAATTTCAACCCCGAAAAATTGTCGGTAGAAGACACCAATTCAAAGATGGATTATTTCTATGCATCTGAAGGAATGGTTGTTGCACCCGAGAAAATGATAACCATGCCTTCTTCTGAAGTGACATTTACAATAACATCAACTCTGTTAACAGACTTACAGAAAGCATCTAGTGTTCTAGGTGTCAATGATTTAGTGTTAGAGTCAGATGGAACTACAGTCACACTTACAGTGAAGGACAAGAAGAATGCAACATCTAATACACTTAGTAGAACGGTTGCAGAAGGTAATGGAGATAAATACCAAATGAATTTCAAGATTGAGAATCTGAAAATTCTAACAGGTAATTATGAAGTGCAAGTTTCCTCAAAAGGAATCTCACACTTTAAAAATACAGATGTTGAAGTTGAGTACTTCATTGCATTAGAACCCGATAGTTCTTATACAGCATCTTAAGTTGTTTGGAGTGATTAAAGTTCAAGTCTCAACTATTATCACGGGAGCAGTCCAACTCATCATGGTGGACTGTACTAGAAACTCGGTGGGGAGTATCTAACTTATTATGAACGAATTTTTATATGTAGAAAAGTATCGACCTCAAAAGATTGAGGAAACGATACTACCAAAAGAATTTCAAAATCAATTTTTAGAATTTGTAAAACAGGGAGAGATACCCAATCTTTTACTTTGTGGTTCTGCAGGTGTTGGTAAAACAACAGTCGCTAGGGCTCTCTGCAATGAGTTAGGTGCAGACTTTATTGTAATCAACGGTTCTGATGAAGGTAGACTTATAGACACCCTTAGAACGAAGATAAAAAACTTTGCAAGTACTGTTTCATTAGGTGGTGGCCCAAAGGTCGTCATCCTTGACGAAGCAGATTACATTTCTGCAGAATCGGTGCAACCTGCACTTAGAGCATTCATAGAAGAGTTCTCTTCTAACTGTAGATTTATCTTTACTTGTAATTACAAAAATAGAATCATACCTGCATTGCATTCAAGAACAACAGTTATTGATTTCAAAATTGCACCAAAAGAAAAACCTGTTCTTGCACAACAAATGTTATTAAGATGTAAAAGTATTTGTCATATTGAAAACATAGAAGCAGACGAAAAGGTTCTTGCAGAATTAGTTATGAGATTCTTTCCCGACTTTAGAAGAGTTCTAAATGAGATTCAGAGATATGGAGTTGGTGGTGTTATTGATTCGGGTATACTATCATCTTTGTCAGAAGAGAAGTTCACCCCACTTATTGATATGATTAAGGAAAAGAATTGGAGTGGAATGAGAAAATGGGTTGGAACTAATTCTGATAACGACTTCAATGCACTATTCAGAAAAGTATTCAATGCACTTGAACAAAGATTAGAACCAACATCTATACCAGCTGCAGTTCTAATCATTGCAGACTATCAATACAAATCTGCATTTGCAATGGATTCGGAAATTAACTTCACTGCATGTCTAACAGAGATTATGTCGGAGTGTAAATTTAAGTAATGGGTAAACTAAGACAATGGTTTAGAAAATGGTTTGATATTCAAATAGAAAAATCATGGCAAAGAAAAGCAAATAAAATGTTTGCAAAACATAATGTAGAATATAGAGACGGAGATAATACATGACACAATATGATGAGAGAGTCGAACTGCAAAGACTTAAAATAGAAGCAGAAGAATGGGCAAGTAAAGTTAAAAGCATACATGGTCATTCAATTAGTTCAATGCACTATGACACTAGACCACAAGATACTGAAGATGGTAAAGGTGTTGTTGATGTTGAATACAATGATGGTACTGTTAAACGAACTCTTTCCGAGGGTGGAACATACATCTTTGGTAAAGCATTAACAGGTCAAGACTTAGTAAATTCTTACATAAGAAACACTTAATGTCCAAACGCAATCCTTTTGACTTTGTCAAGTCAGTCTCTTATGATAAAAAAGATATCATGGTTGACGATGTCGAAGAGAAAGCATATGCACCATTCCTTATCAACAAATCATTATCATATCACGAGGATTCCCTATTTTTCACCAATGAAATGAATTGTAGACATGGTTTAGACCATCGTCTTCAATACCTCTTTTTCCTAAATACTCTTAGGAAAAGACAAAGGTTCTCTCAATGGAGTAAACCTTATCTTAGTAAAAAAATAGATACAATTAAAGACTATTATCATATTTCAACACTGAAAGCAAAAGAATACATGGAAGTGTTAAGTGATAAAGAAGTCCGTGAATTGAAAAAGAGAATGAAAACTGGTGGACAAACCAATGAATGAAAATGAAAACTTAGTCAAAGACTTAGTAGAAATAACATTTCCCGAAAAAGACGATTTTCTAAAGATAAGAGAAACACTTACACGTATAGGTGTAGCAAGTAGAAGAGAACAAGAACTATTTCAGTCATGCCACATACTTCACAAACGTGGTAAATATTACATTATACACTTCAAAGAACTATTCAAATTAGATGGTAAACCTACAAGCATAGATGAGTCTGATATAGGTAGAAGAAATACTATTGTTAAATTATTAGAACAATGGAAACTTATATCAATTGTAGACGAAAGTATGGTTTCAGAACCTATCGCACCATTATCCCAAATTAAAATTATTCCTCATAAAGAAAAGAATGAATGGAAGTTAACAACAAAATATTCCATAGGAAACACTAAAAATACCTAAATACTAGTTAGATATAACTAATATAGGAGAGAGTATGTTTTCGAGCATTGTATCTTTTATTATGGGAATTTGGAACTTATTGATGATTATACCGATTGTTATTTCAATCGCATCACTCATCATAAGTTTAACACCGACACCCAAAGACGATAAAGTCTGGGCGAAAGTGTATAAATACTTGGAAGTCTTAGCACTTGCAATTGGTAAGGCAAAAGACAAAAATCCTTTACTGGATAAATAACTATAACAGGAGATAAATTATGGAAATTATAGCAATCATACTAGTACTAGTTGGTGTTGTTTATTTTTTTAATAAAGGCTCAAAAGGTTCAACACCTTCAAAGTCACCTGTAGCAAAAACACCAGCACCAGTTGCTGATAAAAATGGTAATGGCATAACATCTAAGGCAGAGCTTAAGAAGTTAACCAAGAACCAACTGATTGACCTTGCTGATAAGAAAAATCTTAAAGTGAAAAAATCGGGTACTAAAGCTGCAGTTATTAATGAAATTCATGCGAAACTGAAGTAGAACACTTAGTTATTAAGAAGGGGTCTATATGACCCCTTTTTTTGTGTTTTTACCAACCCATTCTCATAAATAAAGGTATGGATATATTTGAATTGATAAGTGAAGTCGGAGCCCCTATTGCTGGAAGTCTAGTAATGGGTTTCTTTATTTTTACAGTTATCAAACAAATACTTGAAGGAGTTGTGGATGATATCAAAACATTAACAATGTTCTGTAAGTCACTGGAAAATCGTGCAAGAACAATGTCTAATGAAATGATTAAAATCGACTTACTAGTGTCAAGTGCATTAGAACTTAAACCCGACATAGAGAGAGTTGCACGTGCAGAGAACTTTATAGAAGACGGAAAACTAGATGTGAGACGAGACTAGTGGAAAATATTGCACAACTTATTTCTGATTATGGATTTCCAATCGTAATGATGGTTGGACTTGGATACTTTGTATACTATATTTGGTGGTTTGTAGGTGAAGAATTAGAACCCGAAATTGAAAAACAACACTTTGCATTGATTAAAGTGATTGACCAAGTAAGAATGCTAGACCAAGACTTGATTAGACTTCAACAAAAAGTTGATGTTGTTCTTGAGTATAAAGAAAATGAAAAGAAGAAGAGTGCTAAAAATGACTGAAAAAGATTTAGAATTATTAAAGAAACAAATGGGGCCAAGAATTTGGGATGGATGGGCCTTATTTTATTCTTTTTTATTTGGATGTCTAATTACAGTTATGTTAATGGCTCCTGCAGTATTATTTGCAGATGAAATAGTTCACAAATTTAAGAGTCCTTCCTTCAGTGGAATAGGACAATCATCACACTATCTTACAATTGAGAACCAAGAGAAATCAAGACGTGACAAGATAGCACAAGACATAGAAGATAGAATTGCAAAAGCAGAAAGGGAAGCAGAAAACACCACCCTTGCAAAATTTTTAAGAAATGTCGAAAGTAGAATTTATGCTCAGATAGCAAAACAGTTAGTAGAAAATATGTTCTCTAATGGTGAAGCTGCAGACTATGGTGTTTTCACAATAGAAGGGAATACAGTCACATACGAAAAATTGGTTGGAGAAGATGGTGCAGAATTTATTAGATTAACAATTGTATCACAAGACGGAACGACAACAACTTTAGACATACCAGTTGGAACAGGAAGTTTCTAAATGAAGAATTTTTTATCAGTGGGACTTGCAGTCTTACTCGCCAGTAGTTGTGCAAGTGTTCCTACTATGAACAGGGATTCTAGTAATTGTGACCCAAGTATTGTAGATGTTAAGACTCTTGTTGAAAAGGCAATACCATTTACTTGTGTTGAAGATGCAGAGGTTGTGAAGATACCAACCTATCAAGAACTTGCAGACTTACCACCTGCTGAAACAATGCCTATTGTTGCAGTGTATTCTTATATAGATAAGACAGGACAAAGGAAGAGAATGGACGGAGTTGCATCATTCTCAACTGCAGTCACCCAAGGTGCAGAATCATTTTTGATTGATGCATTGAAGACTGCTGGAAATGGTAAATGGTTTAGAGTAGTAGAGAGAACAAATTTAGATGCACTTGTAAGAGAGAGACAAATCATACGAAGTGCAAGAGAAGACTTTGCAAATCAAGAAGGTAATGAAGATTCTCCAACAGGAATCCAACCTCTCTTATTTGCTGGTATCCTACTTGATGGTGGGATAATTGGTTATGACACTAACATTGAAAGTGGTGGACGAGGTGCAAGAACACTTGGTGTAGGAACATCACGTTCATATAGAAGAGATATAGTGACTGTAAGTTTAAGAGGAATCTCAACACTTACAGGTGAAATTTTACTTAATGTGCAGACTACCAAGACAATATTGTCAGTTGGTGGTGGTTATGATGTGTTCAAGTTTGTGGATATGGATACACAACTTGTTGAAATAGAAGATGGTGTAGCAGAGAATGAAGGAGTCACAAAAGCGACTCGTTCTGCAATCGAACTTGCTGTCTTAGAATTAATATACCAAGGACACGATAGAGGTTTTTGGGAAATAAAGGAAAAAACAAATGAAGAATAAACTTCTTTTATTATGTTTATCATTAGGATTAAGTGGATTCGTATCTGCAGCTGCAGATGATAACGAAATTTTTATACAACAGTCAGGTGACAATTTAACTTTAGACATAACTCAAAAAGGTTATGCAAACAAAATTGGTGGAGATGATTTCTCAAGTTCATCGATTGATATGATTTTGACTGGTGCCACCAATAGTTTAACACTATTACAGGACGGAGACTCAAATAAATTATATGGCCCATTCATTGCAGATAATGCTACAGTAGATTTAACTTTTACTGGTGATTCAAACTCAATGGACTGGAATGTAGGATATGTTGGTAGTGCTGATTACTTAAATATGTTAGGAACAATAGATGGTTCATCAAACACATTCGACATTGATATCGGATATGATGCATCTGCAGAATATCTTAACTGGGACTTAGACTTAGATGGTTCATCAAATGTATTCACTACTAAAATAGATAGTGACAATGCAGTTTGGAACTGGACTGTTAATGGTTCATCAAATGATATCAATACAATCCAAGCAGATGCATCTGATAACAAAATCACTGCAGTTCTAACTGGTTCAACAAACGACATCGACATCGTTCAGAAGAGTGGTTCAGATGCTGGTTGTCCAAGTGGTTCATTGTGTAGTGGTATTATTGATGTATCTTTTGTGACTTCTAATGCAGATATTGACATCGTTCAGCAAGACTCTAACGATTAATCTTTTACTTATTGGTTCACTTTCAGGTGAACCGATAGGTGAGATTGTAGAATATAGGGGTTCAGCAGGACTTCAGAGAGACGGAGAGTCTACTCTTGTCAGTGCAAGTAGTGAACCCGAAGTCTTAATGTATGATACAGCAAAGACTCAAAATGGTAGAATGAAGATTGAGTTCTTAGGAGACGAGGAACTAGATTTAACAGAACATACCAAGGTTTGGATTGACGAGGTATATTACGACCCCGACCCTTCCAAATCCAAAATGGCTATACGAATGGCACAAGGCACTGCTCGATTTGCTTCGGGTTTCGGTGGTAAGATAAAGAAAAGTAATATTAAAGTGTCGACCCCTACAGCACAAATTGCTGTGGTTGGAACAGATTTCACTACCACTATTGATGAAATCGGAAGGTCACTTGTTATACTTTTGCCTGATGAATTTGGTAATCCTTCAGGGAAGATTATTGTGAGTAATGCTGGTGGAAGTGTGACACTAGAAGAAGCATACCAAGCAACTATGGTATCTTCTTTTGACGATTCACCTACTAAACCAGTGACAGTGTCAGGAATAGATGCAAGTATGATTGACAATATGTTTATTGTGAATCCACCCGAAGAGGTGCAAGACCAAGTTGAAGAAGAATCCAATGGTGGTGAAAATGATAGCAATAACATTCTAGATGTGGACTTTTTAGAGTTCAATGATTTAGAAGAGGATTACTTTGAAGACGATGAGTTGGAATATACAGAACTCGACAGAGACTTATTAGATGTCGATTTCTTACAAGATTTACTAGATGTAGTTTTAGAGATTGACCGAAAGGTTGGTATCGATGCAGAAAGAAAGGCAGACCCTTTCGGAGTTGCAAGAATAGAAGGAACTGCATTTGGGTTTGACAAAGACACTCAATACAATACAATTGTTGACAAGGGTCTTGGTCAAATTTGGTTCTACAGAGAAGTTCAAGGGATTATCTCCATTAAACTTCCAATCTATGCACAAGCAACGATTAGAACTGAAACAGACGAAAAAGGTTCACTAATTAAAGTGGGTGATGGTTCGTCTATAAATATTACCATTACACAAACAAACTAGGAGAATTATATGAATAGTATGTTAGAAAAACTTCGTGATTGGCATGAATATCAGTTAACTGGATTTCAAGATGCAATGAGACTAGATAATTACCATATGTTATGGTTATCATTTAGTAAAGGAGTAGTATTTACATTATTATTTTTATGGTTATTATAGATTAAATGAAAGATACCACACAGTATATTGCAGTTTTATTTTTACTTTCCCTAATCGGACTGGGATGGACTAGTGTGGCATCTGCTAATGATAATGAAATTTCTATCAAACAAACTGGTGGAAATAACCTTGCACTGATTATAGAGCAAATAGGAAATAACAACGAAATTAAAATGTATGATAACTATTCGTATTTAAATGGTGCAAATATGTCATTACATTTATATCAAAACAATGATGGAACAAATCAAAACACAATAGACCTTTGGCACTTAGATGGAGCAAGTAATTCTATCCGTTGGGGTCAAGGTGGAAAATTAGATAATGCATCTGATACAACTTTCTATTATGATGGAACTGAAAGTGGTGGTCATTATGCAAACTTAGACATACACGGAAGTAATAATAATGTTGCAGGTTGGCAGGCAAATTCAGGTAATGGTGGACACACATATAATCAGTTAATCTTTAGTAGTTATAATGATGTGTATGTAGAACAACGAGGCGATGGTGCAAAGACTCTTAACTTAACAATTAGTAATAACGATAATGATGTTCAAGTGGTTCAAAAGAATACTGGACACACAGCAACAATTAACTTGTCAGGTAGTTATGGAACTACATTAAATCTTTTACAACAAGGATATACATCACAGTCATATTCACTTTCTCAGAATTGTCAAACGACTACAGGTTGTTCAGTATCAGTCACACAAGGTCAATAATATGGCATATTCACAAAAAGTAATAGATAGATTCGAGGGTGTTCTTAATGCACCCGAACAATTCTCAGTTGGTAGATTCGACCCCAACGACCCTAATGTTGCAACAGGAATGGCAGGAGCTCCTGCTTGTGGTGATGTAATGAAACTGCAACTTAAGTTAGACGAAAACGAAATGATAGTAGATGTAAAGTTTAAGACCTATGGTTGTGGAAGTGCAATTGCATCCAGTTCAATGTTTGTAGATTTACTCAAAGGGAAAACTATGGAAGAAGCAAAACTTATTAAAGATAAAGATATTGCAGAAGCACTAGAACTTCCACCAATCAAATTACACTGTAGTGTTCTTGCAGAAGACTCAATCAGAAAAGCAATAGAGGACTGGGAAAGTAATGGATAAGAGAGTAGTAGAACTAGTAAACGAATATCGTATTAAAAGAAGACAAAAAATGTGGTCAGGAATTTGGTCTGCATTTCTCGGACTTTCATTAATAGGTGTTTGTCTCTATATATTCTTCTTTGCTTGGCCGACAGTTGTATAGCTGGAAAACAGTCCTCATCACCATTGGTGTATTTGTAGGACTTAAAATTTGGTCTCCATATCTAGTAGAAAATATTAAGTGGTCTTACTTTGATGTTCTTCATCAGAGTCAGGAAACAGTTCAGGTTGATGACATCGTCTTAGTAGACATAGACGAGAAGTCACTTGAAGTGTTTGGTCAGTATCCTATTAAACGTAGTATCTATAGGGATATCCTGCTTGACACTCATTACACTAACACACATGTTTTCACTCAACTCTTCAATCAACCTGATAGAAATTCAGGAGAAGATGAAATCTTTGCAGAAGGATTAGTTAATAGATTAACCATTCTTGCATCAGCACCTACCATACAAAAGGACACTGGTTCTGCACCCTTCGTAGGAAACTCTACCTTTGGGGGTGGAAAGGCAACAGACCACTTATGGAACTTCTCAGGAATCTCAAGTCCTATCAGGATACTTCAGGACAATACTTACGGAGTTGGGGTCACTGTTGCAACACCTAGTGTTAATGGAACACCAAATTTTGATGGAACGACAAGGTCTATCCCTTTAATCATAACTGCAAACGAACAGGTATATCCGTCACTTGCACTAGAAACACTTCGTGCATTTAAAGACCAACCTTCGTATCAGACTAGAATTACAGAAGTCGGAGTAGAGTGGGTTAGAATGGGTAGAGACAAACCTATCACTACCACTGCAACCAGTGATGTTATGGTATCCTATTGGAATGAGTTCCAACGGGTTTCTGCTGTTGACTTACCTAATCTAAATCTTACTAATAAAATTCTGATATGGGGTTTGACTGCAGAGGGATTAAATAATCCAGTTTCAACTCCAGTGGGTGTATTGTATCCTCACGAAGTGCAAGCGAACCATATCCAAACCGTCTTGTCAGGAGTTCAAATACAACAATCCTACTATCTTGAATTACTTGAGATTGTTCTTCTGTTGACAGTTCTTGTAATGATATTGGTGATGGTTTACAAACTTCCCACAATTCTTTCGGGGATAATGAGTCTAACACTTGTAGGACTTCAGGTGGGTGGGAGTTATTATATTTGGACTTCAAGTCTCGTTCTTTTCGATACCTTCTTTTCATCAATTGCCTCCTTGATTGTTTTTGGTCATGCCTCTTTCAATCAATACTATACAACCTACAAACTCAAAGAAGAAATTAAGAAGCAGTTCCAAAAGTATTTATCTCCCGACATGGTTGACCAACTTGCAGAGAATCCCGATTTACTTAAACTAGGTGGAGATAGAAAAGAACTTACATTCATGTTCATGGACATATGTGGATTCACACCTATATCAGAACACTATATGAAACAGGACGACCCCGAAGGATTGGTAGAACTTATCAATAGATTCCTCGACATGCAGACCAAGATAATCCTAAATAATAATGGAACTATCGACAAGTATATGGGCGACTGTATTATGAGTTTTTGGAATGCACCTTTAGATTGTCCCGACCATGCCGAGATGGCAGTAAAGTCTGCAATAGAAATTTTAGAAGCAACAAAGGAACTCAATGAAGAACTCAAACCGCTTAATCTTCCACCCATTAACGTGGGTATTGGGATTAATACTGGTGAGTGCATCGTTGGAAATATGGGGTCAGAACTTAGATTTGACTATTCCGTCATTGGAGATGCAGTCAACCTCGGTGCTAGACTTGAGGGACAAACAAGAAATTATGATGGGGTTGACGTGTTGTTGGGACAAGAAACATATCGACAGTGTCCAAACAGAGTATTCACTAGAGTCGACTCTATTACAGTTAAAGGAAAATCAGAACCAGTCGTGGTTTACACTATCTGAACGACCTACTGGTCTTCAGTGGACTACATTCATAACACTTCAACTTGCAGATATCTATACCACATATCGTGGTCTCAAATATGATTGTGTCAAAGAACTCAATCCTTTCCTTGGTGAATCACCTTCTGTTCCAAGAATTTTTGCAGTTAAAACTGCAGTCCTTGTTCCTGCTATAGAGGCAGATATTAAAAATGAGAGAATATCACCACAAGTATTCAATGAGATGAACTTCTTAATGTCTATGGTGATTGCAAGTAATCTTGATGCATTGAGATATGCAAAAGAGAGTTGCAGAAAATTGTAAAAACCCCCTTGAAATTTCAAAAAAAACCCATATAATAGTAGTATGGTGTTATAAATACCATTGTTAGAGAACTTCAAAAGAGCTCGGATTTTGGAACTAGGATTGGGCAACGCCGACATCTAGTGACCCCATTTCTTAAAAAGAGCTCGGTTCTCGAACATTAACGCAATGCTCATTAGAGGTTGCATATTATAAACTTGCTTAATAAAGGAGAAAACTATGACTATCTATGACGATGTCTTCGGGAAATCATTCCCATTCGCAATTGGGTTCGACAGAACTCTACAACTATTAGAACGTGCTGATACACATTCTAATGTAAACTATCCACCTTACAATATTGTAAAAGTCGATGCAGAGAATTTTGTAATCGAACTTGCAGTTGCTGGTTTCAGTAAGAAAGATGTTTCAATCTCAAAAGAGAAAGAAGTTCTTACCATTAAAGGTGAACAGGAAAAGAGTGACAGTAAAGAGTTTGTTCATCAAGGACTCTCTTCAAGAAACTTTACTAGAAGGTTTACACTAGCAGACGATATTATCGTCAATGGTGCAGACATGAAAGATGGTATTCTGAAGGTTTCACTTGAGAGAATAATACCCGAGGAAGACAAACCTCAAGAAATCAAAATTTCTTAAAAAACCACCTATACAGATACACCTATTTGTAATATAATGGGTGTATCTTTTTATATATTATGGAGAAAAAATGGAAGAAGTACATATGGGTTTGCCTCTAGTTGAGGGACAAGAAGTACCTAACGTAAACTTAACAATAAGAGTTGATGGTGAGTTCGTTCAACTAAACACAAAAGAACAATTTGCAAATAAAAGAGTAATACTGTTTGCATTGCCTGGCGCATTCACACCAACATGTTCAACACAACAATTGCCTGGCTTTGAAGAAAAGTTTGCAGAGTTCCAAGAAAAAGGAATTGATGAGATATATTGTATATCTGTAAATGATTCATTCGTAATGAACGCATGGTTTGAATCACAAAACATTACTAATGTTTTCCCACTTCCCGATGGAAATGGAGAGTTCACTCACAAAATTGGTGCAGAATGTAAAAAGTCAAACTTAGGATTTGGATACAGGTCTTGGAGATATGCATTAGTGATTAATGATGGCAAAGTAGAAAAAATGTTCATAGAAGAAGGTTTTGGTGATAATGTCGAATCCGACCCATATGAAGTTTCCACACCCGAGAATGTGCTAAATACATTGTAATGAACGAATATTTCAGATATACTCTTAAAGACTTAGAAGAAAACTCTGCACAAAAGAAGTTTAATTATATAACTTTCTTTGCTGGTGGTGGAGGTTCTTCTTGTGCTTATAAACTTGAAGGTGGAGACTGTAGATATATGAATGAGTTTCAACAACTACATGTTGATACTTACCTTCAAAACTTTCCCAATACAATTCATGAATGCAAAGACATTAAAGAAGTCACTGGAAAGGGTATTATGGAACTTAGTGGACTCGAAGTTGGAGAAATTGATATTTTAGATGCAAGTCCTCCTTGTCCACCATTCTCTATGGCAGGTTCTAAACGTGAAGGTTGGAACAAAGAAAAGATTGCATATGGAATGAAACAAACTAACATTGAAGATTTGACTTGGGAAGTAATTAGAATTACTGGAGAACTAAAACCTAAAGTTGTTATATGTGAAAACGTAAAGGGTCTTACAATGGATTATGCAAAAGACCATCTAATCAGAATGATTCAAGACTTTGAAGCAGAAGGATATTCTGCAGTGTATAAGGTTATGAAAGGACAGGAACATGGAGTCCCACAAAAAAGAGAAAGAACATTTATACTTGCAGTTCGTAATGATGTTTTAGATAAAATAGGAATGCCATGGATGGTATTAGGAAGTGTATTTCCCGAACCATCTGAAAAGGAATGGACTGTAAGAGATGCAATTGAAGATTTACAAGATGATGAAGAGAATATAGTAGATGCAACTTACTTAGAAGAAGCAATGAGAACATCTTCTAAATCCCATTGGGTTTTTGGATTTGAAACTCATCCCGACTTTCCAAACTCTGGCCCGTGTTTAGGAATGAGAGGAATCAATGACAGAGATAGAGTGATAAGTATTGGGGATGATATTGTTGGCCCATGGTTTAAAACACAAATCAAAAATGGAATCATAGACCCCGAAGATGAAAAACACTCTTATTACATGTCAAGAATAGTTCCGTGGAATCAAGCAGCACATTCTTTAACCGAACAAGGATGTCAACCAAAATTTATGGGTGGTAATCATTTCCATCCAAGTGGAGAAAGAATATATACTCCAAAGGAATTACAAAGAATTATGACTTTACCCGATGATTATAAATCAACAGGAGACTATAATGATAAAGGTGCAAGAATAGGATTAATGGTTGCACCTCTATGCTTAAGAACACTTGTAGAAAGTGTCAATACAAACATATTGGAGAAGTACAATGTCGATTAGAACACACACCCCAAAGGTAGACCATGGTTTTGCATGGACTAAAGAAAAATACAATGGTCAGTGGTTAGATGGAAGTGAGATTACTGATTTAGTTTCTACTGTAGGAACAACAGATGAACTAACTAAGATTTATAAACCAGTATCAACCCTTGGAGAAGAACCACCATTACTAGCATGTATTGTTAAAGGTGTTTACACTGGTGAGAAACTAGAAGAACTCAGAAAGACAGTTCAATCTATTGAAGAAGTATCTACACTTCGTGCAAATGCAGCTGGCCCCATTGACCATGAGGAAATGAAAAAGAAAGGATTGATTGAAGGAGTTCATTATAAAATGAGAACACCAAATTCATACTATCCTATAAAGAAAAATGGTCAGTTCAATCGTATTGCAGAAGCAAATCCTATTCATTCTATTTTTATGGGACATAAGAGAGGAAGATTTACAGGAATGATTGGACTTAGTGGTTGGTCTAAACTTGCAAGAAACAGAGAAAAATGGGAAAGTATGCAGGATATAGCATTACTAAATGAGATTGCATTAAAGAAAGGTGCGCCAGAGGTATGGAGAAAACAAAGAGAATTTTGTGATGAATGTGTTGACCCAAAATATACATTAAAGGGAGCCCCGTTCACTTCTATATCTGCAAACAAATATTCTTATGTTGAAGGTGCAGGAAAAATGTCTGCACATGTTGATGGTGATGATTTAGATTTTGGTATGACGACCATGTGTGTATTCCGTTGCGGAGATTACAAAGGTGCATACCTATCATTCCCAAGATATGGTATAGGAATTGATGCTGACGATGGTGATGTAATTATTGCAGACTCAAATGAAATACATGGAGTGACACAAATAGAAGGAACAGGTGTTAGACATACTTGTGTTGCATATTGTGGAAGTGATGTTGCAACAAAAGGTGTAAGAGGTAAAACAGAGAATCCTATTGGCCATCATCATAGAGACAAACATGGTAGTTTAGATACTTTCTTAAGTTAAAATGACCGAACTATTCAACAGTAAAGTTTACAGAGTTGTAGAAAATCCCCATCATGAAGATGCAGGGATAGAACTTACTGGTGGTGAATGGGATGGTTTAGTTTATCAATATGGAAAGGTTCATATGGAAGACGGCAAACCTCATTTAAACTTTGAGAGAACTATAAGAAGATTACCAAATGGAGTTGAAAACTCAGAAGAAGCACTTACAGATTTACTAAATAATAAGGAATTAAATACATTAATGGGTGATATTCTAGTCGAAGTCATGCAGGAACAAATAAGGAAAGAGAATGAACCAAGAGATACTAAAGGAACAGATTAAGAGACATGAGGGAGAAGTCCTCGAAATTTACGAAGACTCATTAGGATACTTAACTTTTGGAGTCGGCCACTTAATTAAAGAAGACGATGATGAATACGGATTACCAGTAGGAACACCAGTTTCACAAGGAAGAGTTGATGATGTTTATGCAATTGACTTTATAAAACACGTTAATGAAACTATTCATTTATTTGAATCAAAAGGTGGAGAAGATTTCTATGCACTACCCGAAGACATTCAACACGTTTTAGTTAACATGACATTCAACTTAGGTGGAACAAGATTCGGTAAGTTCAATAACATGTGGAAAGGTGTTGTTGCTTGTGACTGGGAAAAGGTTGCAGTCGAAATGGAAGACTCTAAGTGGTTTGGACAGGTCGGAAGACGAAGTGTTGAACTACAAGAGATGGTAAGGAACTGTGGATAATATTAAAGCAGTAAAATTACTTGGTGGTGATATAATCATGGGTCAAGTAAAGAGAGATTTTTTTGGTAATATAACTATTATAGAACCACAACAATGTATTATCAATGTTGACGAAGGTAAAATGGAAGTATTACTTGCTGACTGGATTCCCTTTGCAATGAAATATGAATTTAAACTACATAAAAAAGACATAGTCACAGTGTTTGATGTCAGACCCCAATTATTAACAAACTATAAAGTGAGAACAGGTAATAACAAAAGATGATAGATTTTTTATCAGAAAACAGAACTAACTTTCTTGCTCTAATAGATGAGACTGAAGATTTAGATGTTGTCAATGCACGACTAAAACATTTTTTAGAAATTTGTGATGATATTGATATCTCATCAAATTCAGATTTAGTATCTGCATATAACACTATTGATGCAGAACTTAACACAAGAGGTATTACACATACACCTATAACCCCACTACCACAGGCACCAACATCATGAGCAGAGAAACATTATTAAGAGCATTACAATCACAATATCAAGGTCAAATGGATATTGCAATGGCAAACATTAAAGTATACCAAGGCAACCCTGCAGGTATTGGAGAACATCCCGATGTTGCAGAAGCACTTGACACTCAAGTAGAAAAGTATGCAAACGCAAAAGAAAAATACGAAGCAGTTGCAGAAATTTTAAATCAAAAAGCCCAAACTACATTGACAGAATAGTATCCTTATAGTATAATTACTATATGGATTTCTACACTAATGTCTGCAGAACCCGTGACAAAATTCTAGTCACTGGATACCAAGGAAACAAAAAACAAAAACTATCGGTCTCATATAGACCTAAACACTTTGTGCAATCTAAAAAAGGAGACACTGCTTACAAGTCCTTGGATGGTAGACCACTTGAAGTTGTTGAACTTAACTCAATGGGTGGTGCAAGAAAGTTTAGAGAACAGTATGCAGGAACACAAGGATTTGATATCCATGGATACGATAGATACATTTACACCTATATTGCAGACAAGTGGCCAACAGAAGTTGAGTGGGATTATACCAAAGTAAAAATTGCAACACTTGATATTGAGTGTGAATCAGAAAACGGATTTCCCGAACCAACACTTGCACAAGAGAAAGTCAATGCAATAACAATCAAACCATTCAGACATAATGCACATACATTTGGTATTGGTCGATGGGATGAATGTCCTAGTAATGTTGTTTACTATGAGTGTAAAGATGAGGCACATCTATTAGAGGAGTTCATCAAACACTGGAGGAAAGCATCCTATGATATTATTACTGGTTGGAATGTAGATTCATTTGATATCACATATCTTTGTAATCGTATTGATAGGTTGTTTGGTGAAGACCAACACAAAAGATTATCCCCATGGAACATGTCTGATTTTAGAGAGTTCACCTCTTACGGATATCAGAAGAATCAGAAATATACTTTATATGGAATCAATGTTATTGACTATATGGAATTGTATCAGAAGAGAACCTTTGTTAATCAAGAATCATATTCATTGAATCATATATCTCATGTTGAACTAGGTAAGGCAAAACTAGATTACTCAGAACATGGTTCACTACATGGTCTTTACAAAAATGACTACTCCAAGTATCTTGCATACAATGTACAGGATGTTGTCCTTGTAGAAGACTTGGAAGAAAAACTTGGTCTATTAGAATTAACTATGACAATGTCATATGATGCCAAGTGTAATTACTCTGATACTTTTGGAATGGTAAAGTACTGGGAAACTATTATATACAACTTCCTTAAGAAACAGAATATTCAAACACCACCACAAAAATTAAAACAGACTAAAACACATTCAATTGTTGGTGCATATGTAAAGGAACCCCTCGTAGGGAAACATGATTGGGTAATGTCATTTGACTTGAACTCACTCTATCCACATTTAATTATGCAGTTCAATATATCACCCGAGACAATAGTCAAAGGTGGTCAGAGAATGGATGTGACCATTCAGAATATGCTTGATGGTGAATCAGACCTATCTCCGCTTAAGAAGTCCAACAGAACAGTTGCACCCAATGGTGTTATGTTCAAACGTGATAAACAAGGATTCCTTCCCGAACTCATGGAAACATTCTATGATGAAAGAAAGATGTGGAAGAAGAGGATGATTGCATATCAACAAGAGAAAGAAGTTTGTAAAGAACCTAAACGAAAGAAAGAACTAGAGAGTCTTATCAAACGTGCATACAACAATCAACAGGTTCGTAAGATTGCACTTAACTCTGCATATGGAGCTCTTGCAAATCAATACTTTGCATTCTTTGACCCAAACCTTGCAGAAGCAATTACCATGTCGGGTCAGTTGGTTATTAAGGTTGCAGAAAAAACTATTAACACTTGGATGAATAATGTCCTTAAAACAGAAGACGAAGATTATGTAATTGCAATGGATACGGACTCAGTATACATAACTTTTGATAAACTAGTGTCACAAGTGTTTTCCGAAGACACCGACAAAGACAAAATCATCAATTTTCTTGACACTATCGGAAGAGAGAAAGTAGAAAGTATATTATCTAAAGGATATGACGAACTTGCAGAATACACCAATGCATTCCAACAGAAGATGGAAATGGGTCGTGAAGTAATTGCTGACCGTGGTATTTGGACTGCAAAGAAAAGATACATTCTAAATGTATTTGATTCTGAAGGTGTGAGATATGAAACACCTAAACTCAAGATGATGGGTATTGAGACTGCAAAATCCTCTACACCCGAGTGGGTCAGAGGCAGACTTACAGATGCATTCAAAGTTGTTATGAATGGAACTGAACAAGAACTATGGGATTTCGTAGAGACTGCACGAAAGGATTTTAGAAACCTTCCAGTTGAGAAGATGAGCTCACCAAGAGGTTGTAATAATCTTGAACAGTATTCAGACCCAACAACAATTTACTCTAAAGGAACACCCATACATGTAAGAGGTGCTTTACTTTACAATCATCAACTTAAGAAACTAAACATAGATAAACGATATGAGAACATCCGAAGTGGAAACAAGATTCTCTTCACTTATCTCAAACTACCCAACAAGATGAATGAGAATGTAATATCATACTCAAATGTCCTACCAAAAGAATTTGACCTACAGAACTATATCGATTACGATAAGCAGTTTGATAAATCATTTATAGAACCGTTGACTGCAGTTATCAGTAAGATTGGTTGGAATGTAGAACCAGTTGCATCCTTGGATTCGTTTTTTGGATAAATATGACTATGTATCAGTATAATGTTTCAGTAGTTAAAGTTGTCGATGGTGACACCCTCGATGTGGACATCGATTTAGGTTTTGGTATGTCTTACAAAAAACAAAGAGTTCGTATGATGGGAATTGATACACCCGAATCTAGAACTAAAGACAAGGTAGAGAAACTCTTTGGTAAAGCATCTAAGAAACACTTAAAGAAACTATTAGAAAGTGCAGAATCCATTTCCCTTATTTCACACGATAAAGGAAAGTTCGGAAGAATCCTTGGTGAAATCTATATTCACAATAATATAGGACATCCAACCTTTGAAACTGAAGTCAATGTTAATCAACAAATGATTGATGATTGTCACGCAGTTCCTTACACTGGAGAGAACAAAGACTTAGTTGAACAACAACACCTAGAAAATAGAAAGGTTGTTATGGAGACTGGGTATGTCACTCAAGAACAGATAGATAAGGTGTCCAAATGATTTTATCTGCAATAGACTGTTTTTATATTATATCAATTGCTACCATTTTTGGATTCATCATCATGATGGAAATGCAAATCAAACAAATCAAAACTATGATGGAAGAACACATTAAGTTTGACTGCATAGAAGACCACAAAAAAGACTAAAACCCTCTTGCCAAAATAGTATTCGCACTATATAATAGTAGTGTAATCAAACAGAATGCAATTCTACCTGATTACAACGACAATTTGTAAAATTATAGGAGAATAAATATGTCAAATATTAAAATAATTCTAGGCAATTCCTTTGACCTAGATTCATATAAGGAACCATTCGGTTCCAAATACTTTAAAGAAAAATATCCACAATGTAACTTTTTAGGTTATGGTTGGAGAAATTTATCAAAAGATGACCCTACTAAAGATGACGATTCAAATGCAGGCGTGAGAGCAAAAGGAACTCCAACTGCACATGATTCTTTAGGTCAGTCTTTTCAAATTAATGGTTGGAAAGGAGAATACCGTCCACCCATTGAAGATGAAAATGGAAACCTCAAAGATGGTAGAACTCGTAGAAACGAGTTAATCTATCTTGGTGAAACATGGATGCCAGTTGCAAGACTTAAGTTCAAAGCTGCAGAAAAACCAAACACCCAAGAAAGAGCTTCTATGATAGGAATGAATAATCATGACTTTCATACAAGATACGAAATGTTAGATTTTGTTTCAGCTGTTGGAAGAGATATTCAAGATGGTGAATGTCAATTAGATGAAGATTCAATTAGAACTCATTTGATTGAGGAATATGATATTGAACAATATTTCCACATGACAAGTGGTGGGATAGTTCAAAAAATCATTAATCTAGTATTGAAATATGCAGAAGGTGGTGACGGTAATACTCCAGTGACAAGAGACGTTGTTACTGATTGGGTGCAAAATTGTAAGGGAGATATTAACAAACATCAAATCCCTTCCTCAGTTGCAATTCTAAAAACTGGTGGTCAAAGAGACGAACAGTTAATTATGAGGTGGGTTCTTCCACAATCACCTAAGAAGCCTGAGGTAATATTATACCCAAGTGGTTTATTTGCAGATGACGCTAGGAAAAGTGTTCTTGATTTCATCAGTGATGTCAAACAACATTACAAGAATGTATTCAAATGTGTAAGTGGAGCAATTGACCATCTAAATGTCAAAGCACCTACTGAGGATTGTTTCGATTTGATTGGTATTGTTCCAACACTTGAAACAGAATATCAAAAAAGGGCTTGGGAAGAAAACAGATTATTAACTTTAAAAGAATTCTTAGAAAATTAATCGAAAACTACCTTTACAAAACCACCACCTATGTGTATAATAGATGTATACATTAGGAGAAGTGTTATGTCATTTTTAAAAGATTTAGTAAAAGCATCGGGAAACGAATATGCAAATATCGTTTCCGATGGTGTTGCAGCTGGGGATGTAGATTCGTTTATTGATACGGGTTCTCACATCTTCAATGCACTATTAAGTGGTTCACTATATGGTGGACTTCCCTCAAACAAAATTACTGCAATCGCAGGTGAATCTGCAACAGGTAAAACCTTTTTTGCACTGGGTATGGTCAAACAATTCCTAGAAGACAATAAGGATGCCGCAGTAATTTACTTTGAATCTGAATCTGCAATATCGAAAGATATGATTGAATCAAGAGGAATAGACTCATCAAGAGTTGTTATCGTTCCTGTTGTGACCGTGCAGGAGTTCAGAAATCAAGCAATCAGTATACTAGATAAGTATGCAGAAACCCCAAAAGAAAAACGACCACCTATGATGTTCTGTTTAGATTCACTTGGTATGTTATCAACAACCAAAGAAATTGAAGACACTGCAGAAGGTAAAGAAACTAAAGATATGACTCGTGCTCAAATCACCAAAGGTGCATTTAGAGTATTGACATTGAAATTAGGTAGGGTCGGAGTTCCTATGATTGTGACTAATCATACATATGATGTGATTGGTTCTATGTTCCCTCAGAAAGAAATGGGTGGTGGAAGTGGTCTGAAATATGCAGCCTCATCTATCGTCTATCTCTCTAAGAGAAAAGAAAAGGAAGGTACAGAAATCGTTGGTAATATCATTCACTGTAAAAATGCAAAGTCAAGATTGACTGTTGAGAACAGAGTGGTTGATGTTAGATTATCATACGACAAAGGACTGGACAGGTACTATGGTCTATTAGACATGGCACTTGCATTCGGAGTATTTGAGAAATCATCTACAAGAGTTAAACTTCCAAATGGTAAAACAGAATTTGGTAAGACAATTAACAACAACCCCGAAAAATACTTCACACCCGATGTGATGGAACGATTAGAAACACATGCACAGGAATATTTCAAATATGGAACAGAGAATAGAACAGACGATACTAAAGAATCTGATTCAGAGTGATACTTTTTCACGGAAGGTGCTTCCTTTTCTTAAAGGAGAGTATTTCACCGAGAATGATGAGAGAACTGTATTTGAAGAAGTATATTCATACTTTGAAAAATACACCAAAACCCCAACTGTAGAAGCACTTCTCATTAACCTAGACAATAACACTTCGTTAAACGATAGTGTATTGAAAGGGTCAAAATCTATAGTTAACAGTTTTGGAACCAAGAGTGAGGAAACCCCTCAAGATTGGTTGATTGACGAATGTGAACAATGGTGTAAAGATAGAGCAATCTATATTGCAGTCATGGATTCAATTGAAGTCATAGATAAAACCTCTCAACGTTCAACAGGTGAGATACCCGAACTTTTAAAGGATGCACTTTCGGTGTCTTTTGACACCAACATAGGTCATGATTTTATTGAAAACTCAGATGAGAGATTTGATTTTTATCATACGGAAGAAGAGAAACTTCCATTCGACCTAGAATACTTCAACAAGATTACCAAAGGTGGTTTACCCAACAAAACTTTAAACATATGTCTTGCAGGAACTGGTGTTGGTAAGTCATTGTTTATGTGTCACATGGCATCAAGTCATTTGATGATGAACAAGAATGTATTGTACATTACACTTGAAATGTCAGAGGAAAGAATTGCAGAAAGGATAGATGCAAACACATTGAATATTCCTATGAAAGATTTGCCCGACTTATCTAAGAAACTGTTTGACAAAAAGATTGATAAAATTGCAGAGAAGACAAAAGGTAAACTTATTGTAAAAGAATATCCTACTGCATCAGCACATGTTGGACACTTCAGACATCTATTACAAGAACTTAGTATTAAGAAAGATTTCAAACCCGATATGATTTACATTGACTATCTAAACATATGTGCAAGTGCAAGAGTTAAGCCAGGAAGTGGTGCAAACTCTTATACCCTTATCAAATCTATTGCAGAAGAACTTAGAGGACTTGCAGTAGAGTTTGATGTACCAATTATGAGTGCAACCCAAACAACAAGAAGTGGATATGGTTCAACAGATGTAGAACTTACAGATACTTCGGAATCATTTGGTCTTCCTGCTACTGCAGACTTTATGTTTGCATTGATATCTTCAGAAGAATTAGAAGAGTTAGACCAAATGGTAGTGAAACAGTTAAAGAATAGATACAATGACCCAACCATATTCAAAAGGTTTGTCATTGGTGTTGATAGAAGTCGTATGAAACTCTATGATTGTGAACAAGAAGCACAAGAAGAGTTATATGAAAACACCACTGGTATTGATGATTCTATTCCAGTTGCAGATAGAGGAAGGAATGATGGTCAAAGAAGAGACTACAGTTCATTTAAAGTAGAATAAACGCACTAAATAGATATGTTATTATGAATAAGAGTTTGAACAGTAATGATGTTATTAAGTTAATTCAAGATAAAATTGAGCTAAAAAAAGAACTTCGTACTGCAAAGAAAACAAAACAGATAGATGAAAGTGAAAAAATTGTTAAAAAAATTGCAAAAATAGAAGATAAACTCTTGTCTCAACCACTATCAAAAGTATAAATATAAGTACATAAACTTACACTTAGAGGACTTATGCCAAATTCAGAAACATATCCACAATCATCAATCGATTCAGTGACAACCGAATTGAGCTATTTACAGGAAACACACGATTGGCATAGTAATGTTAATAAAACATACAACCTTGCACTAATTCCTGAAGGGGATAGTGAACGTGTAAGACATTTTCCTGCATCAGGAAGTTTTACAGGAACAGGTAGGCTTGGATATTACACTCAGTGGAGAACTGATAATCCAAATGCAATTGCATATGTTGACGGAACTGATGCAAATGAATCTTTAAATTACAATGTATGGAACGAATTAGTAAATGGAGTTGTTCATGCAACAAATGGAACATGTAAGCCAACTTCTACACAACTAAGTAATATTCAATCCAAAATTGATGAGATGACTACACTAATTGCATACATGACGGACAACGTAATCTCGTAAAGTACCTTTCCAAATCTTATAAATAGTAGACAGGATACACATTTTCGTGTATAATTTACTATATGGCAGTTAAAAATCTACATTTAGAACACTTAGAAGACGAAATCATCAACAATGGTATTGATGGTGGTCGTGCAGCTATAAACTTCTTACAGGGTCTTAGAGACATGATGAAGGGAAACTCTAAGAAGAGTGTTAATATGACTGTTAAGTGGGATGGAGCTCCAGCAATCTTTTGTGGTAAACACCCCGAAACCAATCAATTCTTTGTTGCAAAGAAATCTCTATTCAATAAAGAACCTAAGTTCTATACTTCAGAACAACAAATTAAAGATGCACCCGAACTAAGTGGTGCATTAGAATCTAAGTTTTTAGACTCATACAAGTATTTGTCTGCACTATCATTTTCTGATATCTTACAGGGTGATTTAATGTTCACTGATGATAAAGACAGCAAGACCATTGATGGTGAAGACTTCATCACATTCCAACCAAACACTATTCTATATGCAGTTCAGAAAGATTCTGATGTCGGTAAAGAAATTGACCGTGCAAAACTAGGAATAGTATTTCATACAACTTACTCGGGGACTAGTATTGAAACACTAAGTGCATCATTTGGTGCAGATATATCTAAGTTAGGTAAGAGCAGTGATGTATGGGTAGATGATGCATCATATAAAGATGTTAGTGGTAAAGGTTCTATGACTGCAAAGGAAACATTAAAGTTATCACAAACACTAAGTGCAACAGGTAAACAATTCCATAAGATTACAAAACCAAACTTAGTTAAATTCCAAAAAGTACAAGAGATGATTAATGCAAAAGGTGCTGGTGCATCTTATAAGACATACTGTAATGCACAAATCAGACAAGGAAAATTCAATCCAACTTATGAAGGATATCTAAAACACTTTGAGAACTACTGGAGAGATAAAGTAGTTGCAAAGGTTAAAATGGAAAAGACTAAACAAATAAAACAAGAGATTGGTGAACAAGTCTATGCAGAACTTAGAGGACTTAAAACAACTATAGAAGCACTAACTAAATTCATGAATGGATTAGTGATATCAAAACAACTTATTATCAATGCATTAAACAGAGTCAAATCAATCGGTACTTTTAAGAAGACTGCAACAGGATTTGAAGCGGTAAACCCCGAAGGTTATGTTGCAATTGATACTAATGGTAAAGCAGTAAAACTTGTAGATAGAATGGAATTTGCATTCAATAACTTTACTGTTGCAAAGGACTGGGATAAGTAATATGAAAACATTTAGACAGTTCAATGAAGATATTAGAGTTCCTATAAATATAGGTGATACTATACTTGGTGGTAAGTTTAAGAACAAGAAAGTTGTTGTTAAAGATATTGGTAAGAATGAAAAGGGAGACATTACAATCAATGGAAAACCTTTACTTAAATACAGGATAATACCTAATGAAAACATTTAATAAGTTCCTAACAGAAGCAAAAGATAAAGGTGCAGTATTTTCATTTGGAAGATTCAATCCACCTACAACAGGTCATGCTAAGTTAGTCGATAAACTCAAACAAGAATCTGCTGGATATACTCCATTGATTTTCACATCACATTCAACTGATACAAAGAAAAATCCCCTAACTCATAAAGATAAGATTAAGTTTCTAAGAAAATTCTTTGGTAGAATAATCGTTGACTCCCAAACACGAACTGTATTTGAAATTGCAGTAGAATTACACAAACAAAAGTACAACAAAATTAAAATGGTAGTTGGTTCAGATAGAATCAGAGAGTTTGAAATGTTATTGAAAAAGTATAACGGAGTCAAAGCACGACATGGATATTATAAGTTTGATGACATTCTTGTTGTATCTGCAGGAGAGAGAGACCCCGATGCAGATGACACTAGTGGAATGAGTGCATCAAAACTTAGAGGTCTTGCACAAGACGGAAGGTATGATGAATTTGCAGAAGGTGTTCCAACAAGAAACAAGAAAGATAAAGAATCACTTTATAAAGCAGTAAGAAAAGGTATGGGAATTGCAGAAGGTACACTACCTGCATATATGTATGAAGACTTAATTACAGAAGGAGTCTATGACCCAGGCACGTTCAAAGCAGTTTTCTTTTCAGGTGGGCCAGGAAGTGGTAAGTCAACAGTAGTCGATGCACTTTCACTAAAAGCACTTGGTCTTAAACTAGTCAATACAGATAAAGCATTTGAAGTTGGTCTAAAGAAGGCAGGAATGACACTTGACCTTAGAGGTGCAGACTTTGATAAAGTAGACCCAATCCGTGCAAAAGCAAAAAAGATTACTGGTAAGAACATGGATAACTATATTGATGGTAGACTTGGGATGATATTTGACACTACAAGTGCAAACCTTACAAAGGTAAAAGCATACAAAACAATGTTAGATAACTTAGGATATGAATCTAAAATGATATATGTAAGTGCATCGTTAGATAATGCACAAAAAAGAAATGCATCTAGAGCAAGAAAATTACCACAGGAAATAGTTAAACAAGACTGGGACAATGCACAAAAAAATGCACAATCCTTAAAGAGAATATTTGGCAGAGACTACATTGAAGTCACAAATGATGATGATTTAAAATCATTACAGACCAAAGCAACTAAACTTTATGCAAAACTCATGACATGGACGACTTCATTCCCAAGTAATAAACCTGCATTGAAGTGGAAAGACCAAGAACTGCAGTTTAAGAAATCATAAATAGTATCATGGACTTATTAAATAAAATATTAGAAGCCAAGAAAGTATCCCAAGACAAAGATGTTAAGGATAAAGATGGTACTCAACCTGCAAAATACTATGCAGGAGATATGTCCAAGTCTACAAAAGATAAGAGAGATGCACACTTTAAAGCAAAAAAGAGTGGCCCAGCACCTGGCGATGCATCTGCAAAGACTAAAAAGTCTAAACACACTATGAAATTTGATAGAATGTTTAATGAAGATAAAGGACTTGATGCAAAAGCAAAGAAATCGGGTATATCTAAATCTATCTTAAAGAAAGTTTACGACAGAGGACTTGCTGCATATAAGACTGGTCATAGACCTGGCGCAACTGCACCACAATGGGCAATGGCAAGAGTTAATTCATTTATCACTAAAGGTAAGGGAACATGGGGTGGTGCAGATAAAGACCTTGCAAAACAAGTTAGTGAATGGAATGAGATGGAAGAAGCATGTTGGGCAGGATACAAACAGGTAGGAATGAAGAAGAAAGGGAACAAAGAAGTTCCAAATTGTGTTCCCGAAGAAACAGTTAACGAAAATGTTGCAGTCAAACAAGCAGAATTGAAAGCAAAACAAGTTGAAGAGATGGAATCACTTAAAGATAAACAAGAGAAAGAACTTGAATCACTTAAGTTGAGACATGAAAGAGAAAATGAAAAACTTTCAAAAGAAAAGGAAGGGGAGTCAGAACGAGAAAAACTTTCCAATGAATCCATAGAAGAGAATTATGATGGTGACATGGCACAAAACTCATTAGAAAATATTGTCAGAAATGCAAACAATCTTAAAGGAGTAATCAAAAAGGATGGTGATTATCCAGCATGGTGGAATAGTAAACTCACCAAAGCCGATGACTATCTAGATGTATGTCATGACTATCTCATGTCAGAACTTTCACAATCAGAACAAATAGAAGAGGGTAAATATGTATCCGACTACAGAGATGTTGTAGATGTTATTTTTAAGAAAATTAAAAGTAAAATTGAAAAAGACTTTGAGAAGAATCAAGAAAAAGGAATTGCAATCATAAATACACTGGGTGCAATGGTTGGACATAAAGTCACTGATAAAGGACAAGAGAAACATAAACTCTTCCTCAAGTTTGGTGAAGAAAGAGATTACAAAAAGGAGTATGAGAATTATCACTCAGACCCTAAACAAATTAAAAGACGTGCAAAGAGAAACGAAGCACGAAGAAGTTTAAAGAATAGTAAGAAACTTACTGCAGATAAAGATGTACACCATAAGGATAACAATCCTATGAACAACGATAAGTCTAATCTAAGTATAGTTTCTCAAAATTATAACAGAAAAGAACCTCGAATGAGGGATAAACTAAAAGAAAAGGGGTGTTTACCAAATGGCAAAAGGAAATAAATTTAACAACGGAGTATGGGAACAGGGAACTCCTGAAATCGTACTTGCATATCAACATGACACACCTGGCCAAAAGGTAGAAGAGTATGTAGAAGGTCTTCAACTTCAGAATGAAAAGAAGAAAGAAGAGAAGAAGAAACACTTTACACAAGTATTCGACAATCCTCTAAAAGGTTTTCCTTACAATGAAGAGTTTGAAGTAAAGGAAATCAAAGAAGAGAATCTATCAGAAATTAAACAACAAGAAGTTGATGCACTAAAGAAACTATCTAAAGATATGCAGGCAGTTCTAAAAGGTTATCAGAAGATTGTTGGAATGGGTGATAAAGAACTTAAGGACAAGAAGTACAACAAAGACTATGAAGCAGTTCTTAAATCAAGAGACACTATTCTACAACTGATTGGTAAAGTAAATACTCAAAAGATTCTTAATAAAGAAGAAGTCATATCAGAGTTAGAGGAAGATTACAAAAAAGTAATTAAAATGTACCCAAGAGATAATGACTGGAAAAAACTTATCACAAAACATAAACGTGCAATTGATGATTTCAGAAACAATAACAAAGATTTGCCTTCTAAAGTAGAAGATGAATTACTAACATGGGCATCACAAACTGGTGAAGTCAGTGGTAAACATGATGCAGAAGACTTCATACTAGATATTCTTGATGAAAACTTAGACGAAGTATCTCAGAAAGCAATGATTCAAAAGGCGATAGATATTGCAACCTCAATGGGTGGTAATATGACAGGTGCTGTTAAAAGAATAGAAAAAATCAAAAGAGGTTTATCAAAAGATAAGAATGTTGCAAATGCATTAAGATTAGCAAACGAAAGTTATTTCCCTAAAATCAATGTTGCATTTAAAGAAGACTTAGACGAAAACTATAGAACAGCTGCAAGAAATGGAATGGGAACTGAAGGTAAGAAAGAAGCAAGAGTTGGTCTAGAGTTAGATTATTACGATAAAGAAGGTGTAAAACACATGGGTAAAATCGTAAAGAAAGACTCAAAAGGTTATACAGTTAAAGATGATAAGACTGGTAAGACGCATACTTTTGTTTACCATGACAGAGTCAAGGCAAAAAAATTCTTACAAAAAATGGGTGACAATCTAGGAGAAGGTGGAAATCCAGCACAACAAGCTGCAATTGCAATCTCTAAGAAAGAGAAAGCAGGTAAGCCTGGTTATGACAAAGAAGGTAAATCTCTGAAGAAAGAATCTGTTATGAATTCTTACAGACAAATGTGGGAAGATGCTTTAGATGAAGAGATGATTACTTACAGAGTTAAAGGAATGCAGAAACCTGAGATGGATAAATTCAAAGGTGCAAGTAGAATGGGATTAAAAGTATCATTCAAGAAAAGTGGAAGTGACACCCATGTCACCTTAACAGGGACTAAAAAGAATCTCAGAGACTTTGATTCAGTTGCAAGAGGTAAATCTTCATACGGAGACCCTTCAACAATCAAACACTTTGACGAGAAGTAATATGTCATATAAAAGTTTAGTACAAGTAATCAAAGAACATAATGTAGGTAAAGACTTAGAAGAGGCAAGAATACCTCAGTATAAACCTACTAAGTTTGAAGGTAAAGAGTTTGATAGAAAGAAAGAAATTAAAAATTGTAAGAATATGCAAAAGGCACTTCATAAACTCGCAAAGATGCAAGACGATTTTCAATACACTGCTGAAACAGGTGGAACTTCTACATCAGGAAATCCAAATGCAATATATCAAGGTCTAGTAGATGCTGAACAGGCAATATTTGCTTACATGGGTGGCATCGAAAGAGGAAACTTTGATGGTGTCATCGATATGGACAGAGATTAGTGAATGAAAACATTTCATGAACTCGCAATCAACGAGACACTTGATACACTCCAAGAAAATGGAACTAACCTACTAGACAACCCGTTTAGATTAGGTTCTATGATGTATTTTAAAGTCATAGAAGAAGCACGTAAAAGACTAAGTGAAGGTAGATATACACTTACAGAGGTCGACAAACAAATCTTAGAGACAGACCTAGGTCAATTCGAAGTATACGAGGGCAATCTAGTCCCTCTCGATTGTCCTATGATGGAAGAAAAAGAAGAGAAACAACCCGAACTCAATAAACCTAAAGTAGGTGGTAGTAAAAAATACTATGTCTATGTCAAAGACGGGGATAAAATCAAAAAGGTATCATGGGGAGATACTACAGGTCTTAAAGTCAAGTTAGACAACCCCGAAGCACGAAAATCATTTGTTGCAAGACACAAGTGTGATACTAAAAATGACAAAACACAAGCAGGATATTGGGCATGTAGATTACCATATTATGCAAAACAACTTGGATTGAGTGGTGGTGGGTCATTTTTTTGGTAGACTAAATACCTGTATAGGAGATTACATTATGAAAGAATTATATCACACTTATGCAATGGATGGTAAGTATGCAGAGGTCTTTAAGACAGAACAGGGATGGGAAGTAGACCTATTCACTGGTGACACCTTAATAGAGACTAGAGCAGTACATAATCACTCAGAATCATATGCAGAAGATGTAGCAGATAACTGGGTTCATGGGATAATAAAAGTTGAGAAGGAAGGTTCCTTCTATGGTTATAATCAAAAGGATGATAACTTTCATCCAGGCTTAGATGACTAAACCATACGAAGAAGTTGTAGAACAACACGGAACAGGAACAAAGTTTGTTATAAGAACTTTTGAAGATTCCTTAGAAGAAGATGAACTGGTCTGGCATAGAGATAGAGAATCTCGTAAAGTCCATGTTTTATCGGGAAGAGGTTGGAAGTTGCAACATGATGATGAACTTCCTTTAGAATTAAATATTGGAGAAGACCATTTCATCCCCAAAATGACCTACCATAGGTTAATAAAGGGTGAAGATAATTTAGTGGTTAGGATACAAATTACATAAATAATAACATGAGTTACAAATCAGAAAATTGGCAACAGAAACTTGCAGAAGTTCGTGGACACATTCCAAGAAAAGAAGGGTCTTTAGAAAAAACTGCAGACGAAATCATCAACGAGGAAATTGAGTCAGAACTTCGTCTTCTTGAAACTACAGAAGAAGTAGTTGAAGAGGGGTTAATTCTAGAAGCATCTGCTGGTGGAATGATTGACCAATTATTCAACCTAAAAGGTGATAAAGATGCAGGTTATGGTGTTGCAAAAATGTTAAACATGACTGGTGTTAAAGTAGTTCAAGCAATGCAAAAACAAAATCCTGATGGGTTTATGAAAACTGTAAAGGCACTAGGTAAAGATTCAAAAATCAAACTTGCAACAAACAATGCATTAATGAAAATGTTTAAAGATGCAGGTGTTAAACCTCTTAAAGATGAAGTTAAAGAGGAAAAACTTTCAGTAGAAAAATCTATTGAGAAACTTACAGAAAAAAATATGTTAGGTAGACTTGCAAAGTCTATGGAACTAAACGAAGATAACAAAGAAAAGTTATTTGATTATTTCGATAAAGGAGAATTACAACAATGAGTTTTACAGGACATAAATTAGGTTTAACAGATGCATTATTAGAAGCATCTAGAAAAGTTGTGGAGAACTCTGCAGAATACAAAAAGTTCTTTGACAGTGCATTAAAGAAGTTTGGTGTCACATCACCAGCAGAACTTGATGATGCAAAAAAGAAAGAGTTTTTTGATTACATAGATAAAAACTACAATTCATCAGATGAGAAAGGTGAAGATGGTAAGAAAGAATCTGTAAAAGAAGGAGAACTTCCACCTGCATTAAAAAAAGCAATAGACAAAAAGAAAGAAAAGGAAGAAGATAAAGAAGTTGACGAAGGTGCAACTCCATCTAAAAAGTTTGTTAAGATTAAGTAATTAACATGAGAAATCTAATAGAATCAGTCAGACAAAATCTACTTGGAGAAGCAAGTAGAGACTACTACAAACAAGTAGATGCTCTTATAGACAAGCATGGTAATGAGAAACCTTTTATCTATAAGTCACCTAAGTTGAATAAGATTTTAAAAGACCTAGATAAATTAATGAAGACGGAGAAAGAATTTCCCGATTCACAAAAATATGGTAAACTTATACAAGGACACTTAAAGAAGTGTGAAGTTATGGGTTATGAAGAGAACATCGTATTAACAAACAGAATGCATGAAAAGTTTGTAAAGGACTTTCAAGGTGACACAATGTTTAGAGAAGAGATGGCAGAGATAATTATGCAAGACTCAATATTGTCATACGCAATATTTGGAGAGTAAACGGCATGGATAAAATGGATGCCAGACTTAAAGTTTTTAGAGAAAAGATAAAGAAACTCGGATACTCTAAAACTGCTGCAAAAGAGATTAACAAAATCATGGAGAAAATCGGTGATTTTGGAATGATGTCAGATGCAGGAAATAAGAAAATTGCTCGTGCAGTCCAACAGTCTAAAACTGAAAAAGACCTTCGTGCAAAGTTAGAGAAAATCTCTACTATGGCAGGTGGTAAGTATTCGGAAGCATCGGAAGATGAAGTGATGCAAAATGCATTGAATGCTCTAGAGATGAAGGGTGCAAGTGGTACTCAATCATGGGCAGATAAGAATATATTAGTTCAGTTAGGAAACTTTAGAGATTTGACTAAAGATGGTGAAGTCTCAACAGACGACAACAAGAAAAATAAAGTCAAAGCAGATGATGCTGCAAAAGTTTATAACACATTAATGAAGGTTAAACCAGCATTAAGAACTAAATACATACAGTTATTACAAAAAGACACTAAGTCTTTTAAAAAGACTTTTGATACAATATTAAGAGTTTCAAAATAGGAGAAAAAAATGGCACTATGGGGATTATTAGACAACGAAGCGTCTAAACCAAAATATCTTAACACTGCTGATAAAGCAAACACATACGGTGCAGACACCGCTGAAGTTGGTGCTAATGCAGGAGTTAAATCAGAAGGATGGGTACAAAGAAAAGTAGTCGGTTCTAGAACTCAATGGGAAACATTGGTTGCAATGTCTTCAGGTTCAATGGGAGCTGACGTTGCAGACTTTGATGACGATTCAGATGTTGCTACACCTGATATCGATGACGATACAGTATTAGCAGATAGTTAATAAAGGATAAATTATGAAAACATTTAAAAACTTCCTGAATGAGAGTTCAGGATTATCATCTGAACATGCACCTTATGACCTTTCAGATGAATCAGTAAAAGCAAAGATTAATGCAATCTTAGGACATACTGCATCATCAGAATACATGACTGTAGAAGCTGCAGTCAATCAAATGGATGCAAAACTTAATCAGTTAGGTCTGTTCAAAGAAACTATGGATGAAGATGTCGACTTTACTACAAGTGGTAATCATTCTGTTTCTTACAAAAGAATGGATGCTTTCGGTAAGTCAGTTGATACACCATTTGATGAGTTCGAAACAAATGCAGAAGGTTATACACTTTCATTAAAAGTAGAAAAATTAGAAACAGGTAGTTTCAAAGTTTACGGTTCTTTAGTTTAAAACCTTTTAGTTGAGTCCACTAAATATATGGTGGACTTAACAACATCTTAATACATTATGGGTTTATTTGATAAAATAACAGCAAAAAATTTTAATGCATATGCATTACATCATTACGATGACCCTCAATGTGAGAGTGTTGAGGACTTCCAAGAAGACCTTCGTAGATTCCGATACTTAAAACGATTACTTCATAGATACCATGAGAGTGGAGAAATGAGAGAGCGTCTTATGTTAAATCACACCATCACTATATTCAATGTGTTCGGATACGATGCATCTATGAGAATGTTGAGATTTAAGATTAAAGACGATAAATATTGGGCATCAATAAAGACAATGTTGTTATACTTAGGATATGTTGAGGAGAATTTTGAAGTTGAGATTCCCGTTGATGATGCACTTGCAAGGAGATTAAGAGAATTATAAAGCTGGATTAGTTAAATCAGTATAACAATTGACTTGTAATCATTAGTAAGGGGAGCATAACCTCTATCCAGCACCATTCACCTTTTAAAACACCTAAATAGTTGTATGCCAAGAATAGTAGACACATTAATAGTTTTTAGAATCCTTAAACTCCTTACTACAAAATGGGAGAACTTTAAAGCATTTAAACTAGGAATCATTGATAGAAATGGAAATCGCATCAAAGACAAATCAGTTGAAACTTCAGAAGAGAAAGATTCATTTGATTTACTCCATAGGTTAGTCTTCAACCTTAAAAGAATCATTACTAAAATCCCATTCGGTAAAACTGCATTTGCATCTTATGCTGTTGCACTTCTTTTACTTAAAGAACACACTCAATTAAAAGAAGACCAAATGGAAGAACTATGTGAAAAGTTCTACCATCACTTAAAAAACGAAGACTTACTGATAACAGAGATGTTAACAGAAGCAATGGAAGTGGGAGATATTGAGGTCAATCATACTTATCGTTTGAGAAGACAATTGAAAGAACAGAATGACACTATCTATCCCGAAAAAACACAAGTGTCTATCCTACAAGAACATAGTAAGGTGTTTGGAATAACATGTTATATTGGTTTTATTGGAGAAGACAGAGTATTGGTGACTGCAGATGATGTTTATTGAAGCAGTACTTAATGTTGATTCTTTGATATACTCAAAGACTCCACCTAAACAATTTAATAAGAAAGGTTCTGATAAACTTTTTGATGATGGATGGATGGACATGGAAGTCCCTTTACCACCTAAAAATAGTTCAAGACAATCTGTATCAGAACTTAACGAGATAATTGATAGACGAGAGATGTTATCAGATTTCGACAAAAGAGTTTACATAAACACTAATGAATCCACCACATATTACATCAGAGAATTTTTGGATGGACAGGACTTAGAGTATGATGTAAAAGATATAGAAAAGATTACAGATGCTGCTAAACATATTGGTAGATATTACAAAAACAAATTTAATAGACCTAGACCACATCAACTTGCAGAAGCACTGGGGATGGATAAGTTTACTTATGAGAAGTATGAGACAACGGGTTCTCCTTCCTATCCATCTAACCATGCCCTACAAGCACGAATGGTTGCACATTATTACGGAGAGAAGTACCCTGCACAAAAGAAACACCTTCTCAAAGCAGCTGATATGAGTGCAGAGGGACGAATAAATGCAGGAGTACATTATCCTTCAGATAAGTTTGTTGCATATGAAATTGCAGATAAACTTGTAGAGTTTTTTAAGACAGATAAATTAACTGAAGATGCACCTATGAATGCAACAGGTGTATCAACTGCAACAGACACTTCAGTTGGACATATAAGAAAAAAGAAAAAAAAGAATGACCCGTTATTAAAAAGATTTTAACATTATGAAATATTTGAATTACTTGGCACTAGTCACATCTATAGGAATCGCATCGATTGCCGCATACTTTTCTGTATTGGGACTTGCAACCATATTTGCTGGTGCATTCATGGGTATCGTCATCATGGCAGGTGCATTAGAGTTCGGTAAGATTGTCAGTGCTGCTTACCTACATCTCTTTTGGGAAAAACTCAACTACTTTAAGTATTACCTAGTGTTTAGTGTTATAGTGTTAATGTTGATTACTTCATTGGGCATTTTCGGTTACTTATCCAAAGCACATTCAGAACAAACAGGTGATACTGCACAAGCACAATCAGTAGTGACTCGTATTGATAATCAGATAGTCAGAGAACAGAATAAGATAACAACCTATGAAGATAGAATATCATCACTGGGTGGTTCTAAGATAGATGTCAGTGCATCTATAGAACAACAGGAAGAGATAAGAGATGGTGCATGGGATAGGGTACAAGGAGACATAGACTATGCAAAGGGTCAGATAGAGAGTCTTAGAGGTCAACTTACAACACTTGACACTGCAGTCAACGAACTAAGGAACAAAGGAGTTGAGGTCATCACTACTGATGAGGGTGGAGTGTTTCAAGGTGCAGAGACAGAAACCATTGACTATGTTGCACAAGCAAATACACTATTCGAACAACAAAAGAGTCAGAGAGAGCAGATAAGAGATGACATTGCAGAACAACAGAGTAATATAGACAAGTATAGACAGAACGCACAAGACACTATTGACACTGCAAACTTAGAGATTAAGAGTTTACAACAGTCATCCACGGGAGATGTAGATGACCTAATCAAAAAAACTGATGAATTCAACTTGTTGATTGACCAATCTTATGATACAATAGATAAACTGAAGTTAGATAAGTTTGATTCAGAACAGGTCATACTTAACTTAGAAAGAGAAGTGGGCCCAATCAAGTATATTGCAGAGATAATATACGGACAGGAAGACAGTGTCAAGTACCTTGACAACGCAGTTAGATGGGTCATTTTCATGTTAATCTTTGTGTTTGACCCACTTGCAGTGTTATTACTAGTGTCATCACTTGCAATGATGACAAAGCAGAAAGAGATTATTGAGGAGAAAAAACCACCAGTAATTGAACAAAGATATGTTTTACAAGTACCAAAAAAGAGGGTACAAACAGTTGAAACAGATAAATAAATAGTTAACAACAATTCTAAATTTAGGAGAAAAAAATGTCAGGAGAAGAAGTAACAAGTACTTTAACACCAGCAGAAATTAAACAACATCTAACTGATAATCCACCAGTAAGGCCTGATGATTATGATGAACTTGCAGATGACCATGGTGCAAAAGTTAATTATGATTCATCAATGGTAGACCACCAAAATGCATTAGATGCTGTTCAAGCAATAATTGACGCTGAAGTATAAGTAAAAACACCTTGTAAATAACATTAGTATCATGTATAATGGTACTAATGTTATGGTTAGAACGAAAATACTTGAGTATGGTCGTGTCCTCGTTGGATATGGCAAAATGGAAGGGAGATACTACCCTTAATCACCGTTGTCTCTATTGTGGAGACTCATCAAAAAACACCTATAAAGCACGTGGATACCACTTTGCAGTCGAGCAGAGTTATATCTACAAATGTCATAATTGTGGTAAATCCACATCATCAGTAAACTTTATCAAAGACCACTTTCCAGTTATTCATAAAGAATACATAAAAGAGTGGTTGAAGGAAAGTGGTCGTAAACCTAAGAATCATGCAAGTGGCCATAAGATGCCATCTGCAAACACTTTTAAATTTACACCGAAGACAGAGATAAATACAAAAGATATTATGTCTATTGAAAACCTAAAAATATTAATGAGACCATGCAATGAAGTTGCAGTTGCAAGGAAATATCTAGAAGACAGAATGATTTCTGAAGTACATTTCAAAGATTTATGGTATACAGAACACCCACAATCTTTAAGTATGTTGTCTTCTAAATACAAAGACCGAGTTCTTGGAAACGACCCAAGAATTGTATTACCATTCTTCAGTGAGGATGGTGAACTCATAGGAATCAGTGGAAGAGCAATTAACGACTCACCACTTAGATACTTAACTATGAGATTCAGAGATGATTTGCCACTCATCTTTAATCTTAATAAAGTGGAAAGAACTAAAACAATTTATGTGACTGAAGGGCCCATAGATAGTTTATTCCTACCTAACTCAATTGCAGTTGCAGGTAGTGATTTCAAAAAAATTGACGAGTCAATAAAGGATAAAGCAGTACTCATATTTGATAATGAACCAAGAAACAAAGAAATACTAAAAAAGATAGACGAGGTAATTGACCTTGGGTATTCGGTATGTGTATGGAACGATAGAAGAGTTGATGCTTACAAAGATATCAATGAAATGATTCTTAATGGATTGACAGAAGAGGAAGTAAAGAGTATAATAGATGAATGCACCGTCACTGGTCTAAGTGCAAAATTAAAACTACAGGAATATAAAAAGATATGAGTCAGACAACAATACAAGTAATTAAATCAGACGGTTCTAAAGTAGAGATAAACTTAGATAAGATTCATAGAATGGTAGAGAAAGCATGTAAAGGAATTACAGGTGTATCAGAATCATTAGTTGAAATGAATAGTGGTTTACAATTCTATGATGGAATTACTACAATAGATATTCAAAAGATTCTAGTCAAATCTGCAAGTGATTTGATATCATTAGAGAATCCTAATTACCAATTCGTTGCAGCAAGACTATTATTGTTTGGAATACAGAAACAAGTATTCAACACCAAATGGAAAGACTCAACTATCTATCCACCACTTTATGATATCATAGAAAAAAATATTGATAGAAATGTTTATGACTCTAGTATTCTAACCATCTACAGTAAAGATGAGATAGAGCAGTGCAACAGATATATTAGACACAACAGAGACTTAGACTTTACATATGCAGGCCTACAACAAATAGTAGACAAATACCTAGTACAAGACAGAAGTAATGGAGAAGTATTTGAGACACCACAATTCATGTATATGTTAATTGCAATGACTCTATTCAGAAACTATGATAAAGAGATTCGATTAGACTATGTTAAAAGATATTATGATGCTATCTCTACATTCAAAATCAATATCCCAACACCAATCATGGCAGGAGTCAGAACACCATTAAGACAATTTGCATCATGTGTTCTTGTCGATTCAAATGATTCCTTAGATTCTATCTTTAGTTCCGATATGGCAATCGGAAGATATGTTGCTCAAAGAGCAGGTATTGGAATCAATGCAGGAAGAATCAGAGGACTAGGTTCTAAGATTAGAGGAGGAGAAGTACAACACACTGGTGTCATTCCATTCCTTAAAAAGTTTGAGACCACTGTTAGATGTTGTACTCAAAACGGAGTAAGGGGAGGAAGTGCAACTGTTCATTTTCCTATCTGGCATCAAGAGATAGAAGACATCATAGTTCTGAAGAACAACAAAGGAACAGAAGATAATAGAGTCAGAAAGTTGGATTATTCTATTCAGTTATCTGAACTATTCTATAAAAGGTTTATTGCAAACGAAGAGATTACATTGTTCAGTCCACATGATGTTAAAGGATTGTATGAAGCATTTGGAACACCCGAGTTTGATGAACTCTATGAGAAATATGAACGTGCAACTTCCATACCTAAGACTAAAGTAAGTGCAAGAGAACTGTTTACTGATATCCTAAAGGAAAGAGCAGAGACAGGAAGAATCTATATTATGAATATAGACCATTCAAATACACATAGTTCATTCTTAGATAAGGTCAACATGAGTAATCTATGTCAAGAGATTACATTACCAACAGACCCTATCGACCATATTGACGGAGAGGGAGAGATTGCATTATGTATTCTATCTGCAATCAATGTGGGTATTATTAAGATGGAAGAGTTAGGTAATCTATGTGACCTTGCAGTCAGAGGATTAGAGGAACTAATTGATTTCCAAGAGTATCCAGTAGAAGCAGCAAAGAGGTCAACACTTGCACGTAGGTCATTAGGAATAGGGTACATTGGTCTTGCACATTTCCTTGCAAAGAACAAGGTTAAGTATAATGACCCCGAAGCACATAAACTGGTACATGACCTAACAGAAAAGTTCCAGTATGAGTTATTAAAATCATCTAATCAAATTGCATCAGAAAAAGGTGCGTGTGAATACTTTAATAGAACTAAGTACTCAAAAGGCATCTTACCCATTGATACTTATAAGAAGGATGTTGATACAATTGTTCCAAATGAATTAAAATGTGACTGGGATAAACTAAGAACATGTATCAAAGTATATGGTCTAAGACACTCTACATTGACTGCACAAATGCCGTCAGAGAGCTCCTCAGTCGTCTCTAATGCAACGAATGGAATAGAACCACCAAGAGACTACCTTAGTGTTAAGAAGAGTAAAAAAGGAACACTTAAACAGGTAGTTCCACAATATTCTATGTTAAAGAACTCTTATACATTACTATGGGACATGGAAGACAATGATGGATACATCAAAATTGTTGCAGTGATGCAGAAGTTCTTTGACCAAGCAATTAGTGGTAATTGGTCTTATAACCCCGAGAACTATGATAACGGAGAAGTTCCAGTATCAATAATGGCAAAAGACTTATTGAACACTTACAAATATGGTTGGAAGACATCTTATTACCAAAACACTATGGATGGTAAAACAGAAGATGTTGTTAAGGACGAGAATTCTGCAATGAATGATTATGTTCCACCTATGATGGATTCACCAAATGATGAGGAGGACTGTGATGCCTGTGCCATTTAAAGATAGAACTGAATTAGTTCAGTATACAGACGAAATGGAAACTATAACAGGCAAGTTATCACCTATTACAATTAAGTTTATAGAAGATGGGTATGTGGTATTAAAAAACTTTATCCCTAAAGAAATTATTAACATGTCATTGGATGCATGGAAAGTGACAGAAAGAGAACCAAAACACAATGAACATTTTTTTCATAGAGAAGAAGAAACCACTTACGATTCACCTAAAGAGACTTTAAATAAGTCTGTTGGTGCATATAACTTTCCACCTGCAGTTGGTATGCATAGGTGGTTGAGAGACAATTTAGATAACGTATTTGATATCAAATTAGTCGATACTTATTCATACACTAGAAAGTATGACAGAGGTGCATTCCTTAGAGCTCATACTGATAGACCATCATGTGAAATAAGTGCAACAATATGTTTAGACTATGCATCGGATGATGGTACTCCATGGAAAATATGGGTGCAGAAGGATAGAAACTATGTTGACCAAGGTGACGATATAGATTTCCTAGGAAGCGTTTCACAAGACTTACCACATAGAGAAAGAATAGGTACTGCAATATCATTAGAGGTGGGAGATGTTTTACTTTATCAAGGGCCAAATGCAATTCACTGGAGAGACAAATTTTTAGGTGAATATAGTTATCATATGTTTTTACATTTTATAAATCCTCTTGGAGAACTTATTGGATTTCCCGATGCTGAAGCAAAGTACATAAGAAGAGGTGTAGACGGAAGAAATGCAACTGTATTTGCATATGATGGAAGACCAAATAGATATGCGCCAGAGTCAGAAAAATCTGAGCAGTTTGATATTGCAATGAATCATTGGGATGGTTGGGGAGATTTAAATGGGAAGTATGGAAATAAATCAGATTATATAAATAACTATTCCCATCTTACAAAGAAAAAAATTAAGAAAAAGAAATGACAGTATTTAATAAGAACAAAGTTGACTTCACAAAGAATAAGATATTCTTTGGAGAGGAGTTAAACACACAAAGATTTGATGAGTTCAAGTATCCTATATTTGATAAACTTACCCAAACACAATTGGGATTCTTTTGGAGACCCGAAGAGGTATCTCTACAGAAAGATAGAGCAGATTATCAGAATCTTAATGATGCACAAAAACACATATTTACCTCTAACTTGAGGTATCAAACTTTACTAGACTCGGTTCAAGGTCGTGCTCCATCCATAGCATTTTTACCGTTTGTGACACTTCCCGAACTCGAGTCTTGTATTATCACTTGGGACTTTATGGAGACAATCCATAGTAGAAGTTATACACATATCATTAAGAATATCTATGCAGACCCTAGTGATATCTTTGACACTATACTTGACGAAGAAGCAATTGTAAAACGTGCAGAGATGGTCACTAAAAAATATGATGAGTTTATTGAACTAGGTCGTAGAAGATTACTTGGTCTTAAAGTAGATGATTACGATTTATATAAAGCATTATATCTTGCATTGATATCAGTTAACATCTTAGAAGGGATACGATTCTTTGTATCCTTTGCTTGTTCATTCGGATTCGGAGAACTTAAGATGATGGAAGGAAGTGCAAAAATCATATCTCTGATTGCAAGAGACGAATCACAACACCTTGCAATATCACAACACATACTCAAAGCTTATAAGAATCAAGAGAACGATAAGTTAATGAATAAAGTAATGAAAGATTGTGAAAAGGAAGTGTATGAGTTATACGAAGATGCAGTCAAACAAGAGAAAGATTGGGCAGACTTCCTATTCCAACACGGGTCAATGATTGGATTATCAACACCGTTATTAGGAAACTATGTTGAGTATATTGCAAACAAAAGACTTCGTGCAATAGGACTAAATCCTATCTATGACATCTCTTCAACAAACAACCCTTTACCTTGGACACAACATTGGTTTAACAGTAGAGGACTACAGAACGCACCACAAGAAACAGAAATCGAGTCATATGTCATTGGTGGCATAAAACAAGATGTTGATGACTCTACATTTGAGGACTTTAAATTATAGATGGAAGGTATTGTTATGTTTAGTGGTGGAGTAGAATCTGTCGCATTGTTGAATTGGTTAAAGGAAAGAAACGAGAATGTGGTTGCATTGCATAGTATTTTTCCTAATCCCAAATCACAAGCAAACAAGTTAAGACATAATATAATAGAGATATGTGATATGTTAAAGACACCCCTTATCATACACGAACATCCAACCTATTCACCTAATCCATATTTTGGTGAATCAGAGGAGGGGTTTCATTCATCTAAACACTGGATACTTGCATGTTGCACTGCTGCACTTAAGTATCCACAAGTTAAGAAATTCTACTGGGGAGTTAACAGTGGAATACTAGAATATGGTGATGGAGGTGATTACCACTTCTTACCAAGAGCATGGGAATTTCAAATTGCATTTGAGTTCTTTGGAAGAATAATGAATGGACTTGACCATGACCAAAAAATGTATCCACCATTGTGTGGATGGACTAAGAAAAAGATGTGGGAAAGTATTCCCGACAATATTAAGCCACTTGTGGTAAGTTGCAGTTATCCAACAGATGATTTACAACCATGCAATAAGTGTTATAAGTGCAAAGAATACCAATCCATGTCTAATAGATACATATACGCAGAGGGACTATAATGGACGGAGTAGTATTAATAGCAATTCTTTGGTTTGCACTAGTTTCACTAGTGTCATTCTTTTTCTTTGACGAAGGAACCAAAGGTGTAGAAAGAGACCCCTATTATGGTCGTAAAACAGGAACAATATATACTGCAAAGAAAGAAAGGAGTGAACACATATTATGATTGAAATATATAGCAAACCAGCATGTCCTTATTGTGTAAAAGCAAAGAACTTATGTGAACAGAAAGGACTAGAATACACATACAAAATGTTAGATGAAGACTTTACAAGAGAACAACTCTTTGAAGAGTTTCCAACTGCACGAACATTCCCACAAATCAGAGTTGATGGAAAATCAATTGGTGGTTATGACCAACTTGCAGAATATGTAAAACATGGAGATGTTTGGGAAGACTAATGAGAGAGTTTGTTGCATATCTATTACCCGAAGACCAACAAGGTGCTCAAGACTGGAGAATTATATCCATGTTAGAAACACTGGACATAATGGAAAATAGTGTTAGATATAAAATACAAGGGGTGGACTTTGCAAAGGCAGATATTGACCGTAAAGTCCCGTTTGTTGAACTGAATGGAAAGGCAAAATCATTTGACAATCTTTGGAAAGAAGTTGTCGGGGAGAAAAAACTAGATGAGAGTTAAAATATATTGTGATGCATGTAAGAGCCAATCTGATGTAGAACATGAGATGGATTCATATCAGTATAATGTAGAGTATTGTCCATTATGTGGTACTAAAGTAGATGAGGATAACATTGAAGAACTAGAGGACTTTGATGATTAGATAGACTATGAATATATTATGCAACAATGTGAAATTGAGAGACAAAGCAATAGACTTTGCAAATCAACTAGGAATAACAAATTCTAAAGTCACACTGAATATATTCAGACTACCACATCCCGATAAACGACAAGGATTCATAGATTACCCACATAATGCAAGGGTCAATATGTACATGGAGATGTTCATCAAATATGATGAGGAGAGGTATATTACACTTGCACATGAAATGGTGCATGTAAGACAAGTCATAAACAATGAATCTATCGATGAGATTGAAGCAGAAACACTTGCATATAGAATGAATAATGACTAAAACAGAAACTATAGGAAATGCAACTTTACATTGTGGTGATTCCACTACAATAATTGATGAACTAAAAGACCAATCTATTGACATTGTTGTTAGTAGTCCACCTTATAATATAGGTAGGAATTATGGGTTATATCAAGATAAAAAAATAGATTACCTTGACTGGCAAACATCTTTTTGGAATATGGTATTCACTAAGATGAAAGATGATGGTCATGTGTTCTTAAACATACAACCTTCAAGAAAGAATCCTCTTTGGTGTTATCAACTTATATCACAATTAGATTGGAAGATTCAGAACACTATTATTTGGAATAAAAGAATAGAAATAGATGGGTATGTCAGAGGACAGGGAACCACATCACAAAGTAAAAAATATGTATGTAATGGATGGGAGTATGTGTTTCATCTAACAAAGAAAGGTGAGACTGAAATATCACAAAAAGACAGTGGTGTTGGTTATCATCCACAATGGGCAGAAGAAAATGCCAAAAGATTTGGTAAAACATGGAGACCCACTGTAAACTCTTGGCACATACCTTATGAAACAGTTGGTCATGGGTCAATCAGTAAAGACTCAATGAAAGGTAAACACCCTGCGATATTTCCCAAAAAACTAGTTGAAAAATGCATTAAAGTGAGTGGATTAAAAAGTGGTGTAATGTTAGAACCATACTTAGGAACTGGAACAACTTGTATTGTTGCAGAAGAACTGGGATTCGAATCAATTGGTATTGATATAGACTCTAGTTATGTTGAATTTGCAGGTAATAAACTTAAAGAGATACTTGACAATGCTACCACAAAAAGAGTATACTAACAGTATAAAAAATTGAAAAGGAAAATTATGAATTTATGTGACTACCAATCCCCAACCTATGAATCATCTTGTTTTAAAGGAATACCTATTATCTATAGATATCATCCTAAGATAAGGAAGATAATGAAATCAAGGTTATTTTCTGTAAAATACAGAGGCAAATCTAAAGTAGGTTATGTTAGACCACAAGAACATTGTCATAAAGAAGGTGCAGATACCTTTGCAATCTATCCCTATTCATCTTATCCCGAATACAGTGAATTGAGAAAGTCTTTATGGAGTGACCCATATTCTGATTATATGACTTATATGAAGAATTTAAGATGTGAAATGGAACAACAACTCATTAAACTTCTATGAAAAACACTTGACAATGCCATGCAAAAAAGAGTATACTAACAGTATGGAAAATAAAGAAATAAAAAGAATCTTCGTTGATATGGACGGAGTATTGGCAGATTTCAACACTGGTGTTGAAACTTTAACAGGGAGAGAGTTCCCTAATACCGACCAAGGTCATAACGACTATGACGAAAGGAAGGAAGAACTAACTAACAAGAGATTGTTCAGAAACTTACCACCTATGCCAGATATGTATGATTTAGTTGCATACATAAGACATACAGGACTTCCTTGGGAAATCTTGACTGCTGCAGGTGTTATCAACAGAGAGTTGGTAGTGTTCGACAAGAACGAATGGATAAGAGAACATGTCAGTCCTTCAGTGGTAGTCACTTGTACTATGACTGGTAGTCAAAAAGGTATGTTTGCAATCAAGGGGAGTGTCCTTATTGATGACAGACAAAAGAACCTTGATGCTTGGGAAGAACACGGTGGAATTGGTATCTTACACACTAGTGCAGAAGACACCATTAACCAACTAAAGGAGTTAAGAAAGTAAACTAAATGGAATTTGAGAAAAGGGGAGACCATATCGGTGTCTTCCATGATGCTGTATCTGATGATATTTGCGATTACCTCATTGATAACTATAGATATTATGAAGAGGGTGGTTGGGCAAGTCATAGAAGAGAATATGATGGTGGTTCAGAATTAGATAAGTCTGATTCATCAGCCCCACTTGGTGAACGTATAACATCACCACAATACAATAGATTAAGAGCAGAGAGAGAAGGGTTCTTCTTTGACATTCTTAACTATGAGTGTTTCCCTGCATATAAACAAGCATATTCCTTAAGAGATGATATTGGTATCTTCAGTTATGATGGAAAGATACAGAAGACTGAAAAGACAGAGGGATATCATCAATGGCATTATGAGGCAGATGGCCCTCGGTCAAGACATAGAGTTCTTGCATGGATGTTATATCTAAATGACATTGAAGAAGGTGGAGAGACGGAATTTCTATATCAGAGTTGCAGATTCAAACCAAAGAAAGGAACTGTTTTAATATGGCCAGGGCAATTCACACATATGCATCGTGGAAACCCACCTTTGAATGAGACTAAATACATATGTACAGGATGGGGAGAATATTATAATGAGTAAATTGAAAGAAAAACTAATAAACTTTTGGAGGTGGATATTTTCAGAAGAGTATGAAATAACTGTTTACCGTCAACAGGGGTTGCAGGGAAACATGTATAAGTCAGTTTACACAGCAAAGAAACTTCTAATTCAGAAGGAAAAACACTTAAAGTTCAGAGATTGGGATACCAAAAAAATGGTAGAGATTCGCTCGTCCAGTGGATTGGACTACAAGATTGAGGAGAAATAATGAATCAATTTTTCATAGCAATTATACTGGTACTTGGATTAAGTTCTTGGTATCTGTTTAATGAAAATCAAACACTCACTGCAAACAATATGAAACTTGAAGGTGCAGTAGAGGAACAAAAAAGAACGATGGCTGCATTGAAGGAATCTTTTGAGAAACAGGGTCAGTCTCTGTTGCAAATGACTCGTGCAGCAGCACAAGCAGAAACGGAGAAAGCAGAATATCTTGCAATTTTCTCTAGACATAATTTAGACTTACTTGCACTGAAGAAGCCAGGCATGATTGAATTGAGGTTCAACAATGCAAGTGAATTAGTAATGGAGGGATTGGAAAATGATACAGAAGAACTTTATAAGCTTACTGTGCCTGACACTACTGATTAGTAGTTGTTCACTTATACCTACAAGAGGTATTGAGATTAACAGCACACCAGTTAAGATAGACATCCTACAACCCGACTTACCTCGACCAGTAGAATTGACTGCACCTAAATGGTTTGTAGTATCAGAAGCAAAGATTGTCAATCCATGTGTTAAGTCTTTATCATTCGAACCTAAGAAGTTCAATGACGAAGGTGTGGAACAACTCAAAAGACCTAAGACATGTGAGTTATCAGAAAGAGAGAATCCCGAGTGGCCAGAAGGTTATACATATCTTGATAGATTCTTGGATGAAATGAAAACACAAAACAATGGTGATGTGTTATTCGTTGCAACGACTGTTGGTGACTATAAGGTTATGGCAGAAGACATGCAAGAGTTAAAAAGATACATCAAACAAATTGGTGAGGTTGTAATATATTATCGTAATGTGACCATCAATGACGAAGATGCAGTCGGTGTTAAAGTCAAAAAGAAGTGAAACCAATAACTAATATCAGTAGAGCAAGATGGTCTCCTGCACCCACAGCAGAGTTGTTGGAACTATTCCCAACTTCGATGTTAAAGGGAGTGTTTGATTTGCCCCATGATGTTATTGCAGAGGACTGTCGTAGATTAGTTGCAGAGGTTAAGAGAAGATATCCTAATGACACTGCAAGAAACTATACCACTTATTTTGATGGAGACCTAAGAGAAGAGACACATCAATTGCCATGGTTTACTGATTTTAGTAATACTGCAAAAGATACTTACATTGCATACATAGAATCACAATACAACATAGAAGTCAGAGACCTATGTAGAAATGATATACACTTCTTTGCATGGATAAGTGTTTATAATTCACCACATCATCATCCAACACATAATCATGAACATTGTCATGTTAGTGGAACTTACTATGTTCAATGTGAAAGAGACCAACAACCAATTAAGTTTCTAAACCCATGTCTACTTACAACTGCAAACTTACGAGCAGTATCAACTCCTCAAGAACAAGTGAGGCCAGACATGACAGTCATTGGGTCAGATGGACATCAACAAGAAGTACACTTTCATAATCAGACAGGTGAATTTTTACTATGGCCATCTTATCTACAACATGAAGTTCCAGCACATACTAATGGGGATGTTGATAACTATGAGAGAATTGCAATATCATTTAATTTTAAACATAATGAACCCATTACAGATAACATGACTGGAACAAACTTACATTACGGAGAGGTGCTAACAGGTGAGTAAGACATTTATATACGATGAGTTATTTGCAGTCAACCCAAAACTAGAACATGAGTTTGATGGACTAACAATTACCATTCGTAATTTCTATGAGAATCCACAAGATATACATGACTTCATAATGAATCGTCAGTTTCCTATGTGGAAATACAATACTGAAAGACAATCAAAGAATGGTATTGAATACAATGACTGTAGAATTGTAGATAAGATAGGACATCCTACAAGAAAGTATTTTGCAGACTTCGATAGAATACAAAATATATGTCGGCAATACTATTGGAAAGGAGAATATGACTGGACAAAGTTGCATGAGTTCAATGTCTTCCAAACCATAACAGAGTTTGACACTAAGATGCAACACTACCCACATATAGATTCAACTTTTGATACTCCCGACCACTTATCAACACTTAATATGCTTGTATATTTGGATAAACATCAGAGTGGTGGAACTGCAGTTTACAAAGGTGAGTGGATAACCAATAAAGAACACTTAGGTGTTCTGTATCCAGTAGAAGAAACCTTTGAGGTAGAAAGAATCATCCCTGCAGAGTTTAACACTTGTGTTATATTTCCAGGCAATAGATTGCATGGTGCATGGATTGACGACTACACTAAATATTCGGGAGAAAACTGGAGAATATCACAAGTCCAGTTTTTAAGACCAGTATAGGAAAAATATGAATCCATTTGAAATACACATAACAAGAGACCTAATAGACCAAACAATAATTGAGGGTATCATTAGTATCTTTGATAAAGAAGAAACTCAAGAGGTCACACATACTGATAAGGGAGTATTCCCAGTAGTAATAGGCAAATCTAATTCAATTTTAAAATACGATGATGGAGATAGAGAAATTTTCCTTTGTCAATCAACTGATACTTCGGGTGTATTCCTAAAGGTCGTTGATTGGGTCAAAGAATTTATCCATCAGACTGAAGACTTTGACAAGGTTGATGAGTGGAGAATAATATCATATCCACAAGGGTCAACACAAAACTGGTCAAAAGAAGATGATGATTCTATATTCACAGGAATAGCAATCATCGAGTTATGCAATGATTACAAGGGTGGAAACCTAATCATTGACAATAACACAATTGTAATGGAAGAGGGAGATGTTATTCAATTCAATAACCCCTCTCAAAGACATTACGGAATGCCACCAGTAATGGATGGTGAAAGGGTAGTCTTAGAGTTATGGTATAGTCCATTTGATGATGACCCCAAGGAAGAAGAAATACAGGAATCTAGTGGTAAAGTATACCAAAAGGTTCAAATTAAAAGTTAGTTTATGGAACTCTTTACACTAAGGTGTTCTGTTTGTAATGAGAAGGTGATTATCCAAGAGGTCAAATACCATTCTGCTGACAAACAATACATTTTCTGTGGTGTAGAATGCAGTCATAAACATTATATGGAAAAAAGAAATGAGAAAACAAATAACAATACTTAAAATATTAACATCACTAACTGCAGGCATTCTGTTTTTAGAACTAGTGCAGGTGTTTGTATAATGCCGATTAAATATGCAAAAACCCAAGTCACTGTTGAAAGAGGGACAGGTAGGAAAACGACAAAGAACTTCTACATGCATATGGAGAAGATAGAAGACCTTATTGCAGAATACAATAAGACACAAGGTGTCAGAGGTAAAGGTAAACTAAGACAAAAGATTAAGAACGAGCTAGTCAAAAGAGGTGGAGTGGTATTTACGGAGAAGGAAGTTGAAACCTCTCTCATCTAAAAAGATACAACACTTTCCCGATTGGGAATCACAACCAATCAATGGTGAAACCTTTTCACCATTTGGGCCAAGTGTATATGTTGGAAAAATTCATGACGAATTTGTGGATGAATTGAATGCACATATTACAAACCTAAATCAATTGGGTGGTGATGAAAATGATGTAAAGGGTCAACTTGCAGGGAGAGTTGAGAAACAACTTTTTCTACAGGACTTGGTATCTGATGGGTTAGAAAGACATATAAGACAACATATTGTAAACTTCACCAACCAACAGAACATGGGAATGGAAGAACACCATATAATATCTGATGGAGTATGGTGTAATTGTGCATCAGCAAGAGATTTCAATCCAAGACATCAACATACAGGTAATTTCTCTTATGTTATCTACACCAAAAACACTGTAGACCCTACAGATGTTGTTAACAACCCATATGATAAAGTACATGATGAACCTTCTATAGCAGGTAATATAGAGTTGCATTATGGTGAAGCAATGTTTATGAATCAATCTAGATTTATGCATACACCAGTAGTAGGGGACATCCTAGTCTTCCCTTCATGGTTGCAACATTCAGTATATCCATTCTATTGTGATGGAGAAAGATGGAGTGTTGCAGGAAACTATAGGTTTGCTACCTATGAAGAACTTAACCCACCACAAGAAACAGACTAGTGTACGGCATTAAAAATATAAAGACCAATAAATGGGTCGGTCTTTATATGCACATACCCAAGACTGGTGGAACTCGACTAAGAAATTCTATATACGAACAATTAGATACAGGTGACTATGACTGTTTCTGTACTCAAATGTCTAAGGTATTACCTATCAATCAGAGAGTCTTTGAATCACTCAATGTTGATGGACTAGCACATCTAACATTAGACCAAGCATTTCAAATATTCCCAACACTGGATGATTGGATAGCAGAAAACAACATAGATGTCTTTACTATTACTCGTAATCCCTATGAGAGATTTGTATCATGCCTTAGGTTTCTACCCACTATGATGCAACATGGACTAGACAAGGGAGATATGATTCCAAGATATGGTGGAAGTATGACACCCAGTGAATTTCATGCAATTGTGACAACTGGTCTATTTCGTCAGCAGAGTGATTGGATAAACAGAAATGGTACACCTTACACTAGAGTGTTGCATTTAGATGAAATTAAGGGTAAGTCGAATGTTCACGTAACAGAAAATTTATACTGTGATTTCAGTAAAACAGATTGGTCAATAGAACAGGCAGCAGAACAAATCCATAAGAGTTCTTATGTCATTCCTAAATTTACACTAGATGAGGAGACGAAGAAGTTTGTGCAGTGGTTATGGAAAGATGATATCAAAAACCCTCTAGTCAGATAGGGTTATTTACTGTATAATATATGGTTAGGAGGTATATTACAATGAAAAATATACTATTAGGACTATTAGTCCTATCAACATCTGCATTTGCAGGTGTAAATGGAAGCATAGGTTACTCAAGTGACTATATGTGGAGAGGTGCAACTCAATCAGCAGGTGCATCATCATTAAACGCAGGTATCGAATTGGATTCTAACGGATTCTTTGTTGGTGCATGGGTTGGTGAAGTAGATTTCGGAGACGAAGCTACACAAGAGAGAGACCTATATCTAGGATATAATCTAGGTGTTATGGACAATTTAAATGTCCAATTAGGTGTCATTCAGTATCGTTATGACAAAGGTGATTACGATACAGTAGAAGAGGGATTTGTAAAGGTTAGATATAACAATCTAAAAGTTGCATATTACTTGGATACGGATACAGAGGACGACTATGCACACATACAATATGATTTGTGGTTCATAGATGCACTTGACGTATCTCTCGGATACGGATATCATGATGAAGATAATGATTTTTCAGCATTGTTATTGTCCAAAAATATCAATGACTTTACACTAGGTGCATTGATTATGTTAGACGAAGCATTTGAGAATCAAACAACTGATTCAGTATCTTTTTATTTATCTTATAATTTCTAAGATAATTATGATTAATTAAGACAGGGGTCGGTTGACCCCTTCTTTTTGTCTAAATACTATTGTGTCACATAAATGACACATAACCGAAACAATTAAGTCACAAAGACTAAGTAGGGAAACCGAAGTGCAGTTGACGGATAGTTTCAACATAACAGGAGATAACAATGCTTAAATATGCATCATTGTCTGCCGAGTATCTTAAATCCTTCGCAGACAAAACACATTTATTATTGAAAACCAGTCGCATACAAAATGTATGGAGATTATTGGAAAAATAACTTGACAAGACCCATGTAGTCGTAGTATAATGATTGCATGGGTATGATTAATTTAGGGTCATCATTACGATATGGGCCACATGGAAAACGAAGGAAAACAAAAGCATTTTCAAAACCTTCTAAATACAAACAAATGATAAACGTCCAACAGAAACTGTTTGACCAAGTCATGAAAGAAATAAAGGAAGAATATCCATCATACGAGGGGACGAGTATGGGTGGCCTTACACCTAAACAAGAACCCATGCAATACACGGGTGAACGAAAACTTATCGGTATTGCAACGATGCATAAATCCAATGCAGTTCCTATCTTTGAGGATGATAAGGAACATGCAATCGATATAGCACGTATGAGAAGATAACTAAATATAACAAACGCACACATTTATATTATGGAGATTATATAATGGCAACAGAATTCGTACTGATAAAAAACGGCAACACCACTACAGAAGAAGTTAACTCTGCATACATTAGACTCAAAAACTTACGAGTCGACACCATCTATCCTACAACCCACAACACCGTCACCTTTCATTGTTATACCAATACAGGAACAGACGGTCTCTTAGACGAAATCCATCCAATCGAAATTGAAGCATTGGAAGGAGTCAAACCCGAATCACCATGGAATAAGATATTACTCATGAACAAAGATGTCCGCGGATTCCAAGATAGAGCAGGACAAAACCTTAAGATACTCATCATGGATACCAAACTATTTCCAAGGAATACAAGTCAGAACACTATGTTGCAATTTCTCAATGCAAAGGGCAAAGTCGATGATGTCTATGAGATACTCGAACCCGAAACCATACAAACGATTAAAGACCAAGAACTACCTTATATGGTGATGCCAACTAAGTGGTGGACAGACGAAGACACCACGACACAAACGGAATATGCTCACTTTTATACAGGATTCAACTACAGAGACCTACATGAGATATACGAAACCTTCCAAGCAAACCCAGTCGAATTGATTAACACCTATGGAGACACCAAACAAGGAGTCCAAAAGTTCATCGAAGACACCTTTAAAGGGGTGGTATTACCTACAGGATGTGGAGAGTTCGGAATCTACTATATCAACAACGAAGCATCCAACCAAAGACTCCTACAAGAATGGGAAGACAATGTGAAGTGCTATTTCCCTGCAGAATGGTCAATCCCACATGATGAAGACATGGATGCAGACTATATCTCTTACGACCACGAATGGAGAGATATATCACCACAAGCAAGGTTTATCTATGCACAAACCCAAGACGAAGACACTCACAACGACACAAAAGCCGACCTCTACTTCAGAACATGGATACACACAGAGTAATCGACCATTATTCCCATGTAAGATATCCCAACTTCTTTACAGAGGATGAATGCAAACACATAGGGTACATACTCACACGGGACGAGCATAAGATATTAGAGATAAAGAACACCTCTAAGTCTGCCTATAAGGGACTCACCAAACAACACCAAGTCTACAATTGGTTATCCCACCCCGACATAAGACCA
>Ga0222719_10000200_pt1 | contig 59940 bp, 69 predicted proteins | sample C33_34DmetaG_FD_165039 | JGI IMG/M metagenome (GOLD analysis project Ga0222719, IMG submission 165039) | Estuarine water microbial communities from San Francisco Bay, California, United States - C33_34D | ecosystem: Environmental > Aquatic > Marine > Unclassified | place: USA: California...
AAGCTAAAAAGATTGAACAAGATGAATATATTGAATACAAAAATAATGATACGAATATAAAAGTATCTACTTGTGTCGGATTACTTGGAGATCTAGTTGGATATGGGAAAACCTTAACAGCATTAGGAATTATAGCACAAAATCCAATATCAGAAATCCATACGAACTCTCAACTTACGCATTCATATAATTCTATTGATACATTTCATAACAAATGTTATAGTCATAACAACATGACAATTACAAAAAATATAATTGATAGTCCAAATACTTCAGATTTTATTGCGACAACTTTAGTTATTGTGCCAAGAGGACCTGTATATACACAATGGGTCACTACTATTAGTGAAAAAACTACTCTAAAATATCTAGCTATTGATAATGTTAGAAGAATACGTACTAAAATGCCACCAAGAACTAATATGACAAAGGAAGATATTAAATCTTATTTTGAAAAATACGATTTAGTTATTATAAAAAATACTAATTTAAATGATCTGATTTTATACTATGAAGGTATAGATACTGGTCCTACCAATACTGATGAAACACATTCTAATCAATCAAATAAATGTATAATTAAAAGATGGGCACGTATTATGATTGATGAAACTCATGAAATTTGTAATACGATAAAACCATTGTCATACAAATTTATTTGGTTAATTAGCGGAACTTTTGGTTTAATTGCATCAAGACTTACTCGTTTTCATGATAGAATTACTCACAATATAAAAGATATTATTTTAAATGAAATAGATTATATTCTTATCAAATGTACGAACGAATTTGTAAGGGAAAGTTTTAAAATACCAGATATGCAAGAATATACATATCAATGTAAATTATCTCCAACTTATAATGTAATAAAAAGTTTGTTAAATGAGAGAGCGTTAGAAAAATTAAACGCAAGTGATTTACATGGTGTTATCCGAGAACTTGGAGGAACGAATGTAGAAACTGAAGAACATATGGTCGATCTGATTACAAATAATCTCAAAAAACTTATTCATAACAAAAAACAAGAATACAAGTATATTGAAAGTTTAGAAATGGAAGCAAATGAAAAACAAACCCGTCTTAATAACATTATAAAAGATATCACTGCGAATGAAAGTAAGTTGGAAAACGTTTTAGTAAGAATTAAAGAATTATCCAAAAAAACTTGTGCTATTTGTATGGATATTCTTGAAAATCCTATTATTCTTGAATGTGCACATATATATTGTGGAACTTGTTTAATGAATTGGATAAGTAAGTATAGACTTGTAGACAATGCTACTTGTCCGGAATGTAGGAATATAATTAAGAAGGAAAATCTCATAAATATTTCATCAATACGCGATGATGTTAATAAGCCAACAGATTATGTAATGAAAAGTAAAGAAGATGTTCTTATCAAAATAATCAATAAAAATAGAAATGGTAAATATTTAGTGTTTAGTCGAATTGATAATGGATTTGCTTATATAAAGCGGTCTTTAGATAAGGCTAATATTGATTTTGCTGAATTAAAAGGGACTACAAGTACAATGTCATCGGTGTTGTCTAAATTTAAATCTGGAGAATTAAATGTTATTTTGCTAAGCACAAAATATGCTGGGTCAGGAATAGATATTAGTTATGCCACTGATATTATAATATATCACAAAATGGGAGAGGATAAGATTCAAGCGGTTGGAAGAGGGCAAAGGGTTGGTAGAACATCACCATTGTCTGTTCACAACTTGCTATATGAACACGAAATGCCACATTTATAGCATTTGTTCAGCGAACTGTCTTTTTGCACCAATAAACATAGCTATTCTCGCAATTACATCACATAAATATATTATTAGTATTCCAATGAATAAAAATATTAATAAATCAATTATCCAGTTATAATCCAATGGTTTATTTTTATTTATTGGTTTGGGAATAATTGAGTTTTCTGGTTCGTGTTTTGTTTTTGTTTTTGTTTCTTGTTCTATATCTAAATAAAGGTCCATATCATCTTCTGAATATGCCTGAAGAGTATCAAGATTACTTTGAATAGGTTCGGTTGAGTGTGAATTAGCAACTTTCATTGCATCTTGATATGCCATCTTGGTATCATCACTTATTATATTAGCGTAAGGTTTTGATTGTAATGGTTCACATTGATTTTGTGCTTTATACCCTTTAAATTCTTCACACTCAGGTGATTTTCGCAGTGATGGATATCTACTTGGCATATTACATGAAGAATATCGTTCATCAGTATTTGACATAAATCCTTCACTTTGACCAGATGATTTTTTATACTCATTTATGAAATATGGAATTTGTTCATTGGGAATACCTTCTATTTGTTGAATTTGAGCAGTTTGTGGTTTTTGTTTTTTTATTTGTTGTGGTTTAAATTCAGCAGCAAGTTGTCCGTTTTGAGGGACATATAAATCATTTGGTGCGACTTCAGTGTTTTTTTGCTTTTTCTTAAAATCAGAAGCAGGAATGTTATATGCTTCTTCCAATGAAGCATACGATGATAACATAACTAAACAGCTTTTTATTTCATATTAGAAAATTTAATTTTATAAATGATATAATAAATGAAAATAGAAGAAATTGCAAAAGGATTCGTTTTAGGAGTGTTAGCTGGATTTATTATATTATATAGCTTACAACCTCAAACTAAAAATCCGGATTGGTTGTTTGTTATTCACGAAAATCCTTGGTTGTTAGTAGTAATTTTGATTTTAGCATATTATAGTATGAAATGGGACACAAGGATTGGATACTTCTTAATGATAATATGTATAGCAATATATTTAGATATTGTACTTATCATAAAAAAAATAGACGATAAATAAATAAAGATGATTGAATTAGACCCTATATCATTATTATCATTGATGTTAATACAGGTTGGGAGTAGACATCTTACTCTTGAATTAACAGATGGACAAAAGAGAATTCTAAAACATCCTGCTGTTCAAATTATCATATTATGCTGTCTTATTTATGTTTCTACAAAAGATATAAAAATAACATTGATTGCTGTAATGTCTATTTACATTTCATTATATGTTATATTCAACGAGAACCATCCATTTTCAATAATAGCGAAGGATGTTGATAATATTAAAGATAAGTATCTTAAAAGTTTAAGATTGATTAACTCTAAAATGTAATTTTTTATGTATAATTTTTTTTTATTAAAAGTGATTAATAAACTTAAAGAAATCTTCAATACATATAATAGTGATATGGCATTATATAAGAATTTATCATATGAAAATCAACCTATTGATATTGAAACAGTTAAAGGTATTCAATTTTCTATACTGGGACCAGAGGAAATCCTTAAACGTTCAGTATGTGAGGTTACCAAAATGGATACATACAATGGTAATGAACCTGTAATCAATGGATTATTTGATATTCGTATGGGTGCTATAGAATTCAATAAATTATGTGGAACTTGTGGTCAACGCGCTACAACTTGTCCTAATCATATGGGGCATATTAAACTGGTTAAACCGGTATATAATGCTGTGTTTTTTGATTTAACACGCAAACTTCTAAAGTGCGTATGTATTAAATGTTCTAAGTTGCGTATAAGTCCACAATCTCCTAAATATAAAGACGAGATAGCAAATGTTATGGCAATAAAAAGTAATCAAAAAAGATGGGAAGCTTTTCATAAACTATGTGATAGCAATACTAAAGTTAAAGTATGTGGTGATGATGGTGTACCTGGTTGTGGTTCATTGTTAGCCAACAAATTTACGAAAGAAAATGCCATTAAAATTATGGGTCTATGGGATTCTAAAGAAGGTGATGTTAAGAAACGTGAATCAGTTGAATTTACACCGGAAGAAGTATCTTCAATTTTTATGAAAATTGCTGATGAAGATATGGAAATCCTTGGGTTTAACCCTAAATGGAACAGACCTGAATGGATGATTTGCACTATTCTACCTGTTCCTCCACCCGCAGTTAGACCAAGCATCATTGAAGATAATGGTCAAAGGCGTGAAGATGATCTTACACACAAACTAGGCGATATTATCAAATTTAACAACATTCTAAAAGAAAAACTTAGCAAAAATACAGATAAAGATCAACAAGCAACTATTACACTTCTTCATAGGCAACTGCAGTATCATGTATTTACTTTCATCAACAATGAAATGCCAGGTGTCAATCCTTCCCAACAAAGAAATGGACGTAATATTAAATCAGTATCAAACCGTATGAAGAAGAAAGAAGGTCGTATTCGTGGAAATCTTAATGCTAAACGTGTTGATCAATCTGCTCGTTCAGTTATTACACCAGACCCATACATTTCAATTGATGAACTTGGTGTTCCTATTAAGATTGCTATGAACTTAACTTTCCCAGAAGTTGTTAATCAATACAATATTGTTACTATGAAGAATTTAGTTATTACAGGTCCTGATAACTGGCCAGGTGCTAAATATATCAGGAAGAAGAAAAGTGGTAACACGGTTAATATCAAATGGGGAGATAAACAGAAGTTTTCTGATGAACTTGAATATGGCGATATAGTTTATAGACATATGACTGACGATGACTTTATCCTATTTAATCGCCAACCATCTCTTCATAAGATGAGTATGATGTGTCATAAAGTAAAAGTTATGCCTCATCAAACATTTCGCCTAAATGTATTGGATACACCACCTTATAATGCAGATTTTGATGGAGATGAATCTTGTCTCCAACAGGTAGCTACCGCTTAAGTTGTGACTCATACTTAAGTGGGAAAATAGTGAAAGGGTCACTTTAATATAACTGCCTAGTGTAAAACGTGTTTATAAACATTAGTTTTACGCGACACTTCCAAATTGACGGGGACACCCTTAGAGCCTTTGCTACCACTTTCATATGGAAACATTTGAAAGGAACTCGGTTAATAGCCGAACCCAATGGTAAAAAAGTAAAGGATTGGGCAATCCGCAGCCAAGCTCCTAAGTTCGTTAAGCAAGAATATGGAGAAGGTTCAACGACTAAATGGTAGTGGGTCTGAGTGATTTAGCAAATCACTATGATGGCTTAAGATATAGTCTGTCCTTTGGGGAAACTCAAAGGGTTCATGGAGATGAATTTGCATTATCCCCAAAGTGTTCACACAATGGGAGAACTACGTGATTTAGCTGCTATTCCATATATGATTTTGAGTGCTAAAAGTGCTACTCCTATTATTGAAGTAGTTCAAGATACTCTTGTTGGAACATTCAGGCTTACGAAACAGAATGTAACTATTGATGATAAGACTATGGCAAATCTTCAAATGGTCAATAGTTATTTTACAGGAAACCTTGAGCACAAAGCATCTTATAGTGGTCAAGAAGCCTTTTCCGCTATTCTACCAAGGGGGCTATATACTATTTGTAATAATAAACAAGACCAAAAGGTAACTATTCATAACAGTGTGCTTGACCCTAATAGTGGTCCAATTGACCAAAATATATTCCATGCTATGTCTGCTGGTCTTACAGCATCTATTTATCATGATTATGGACCATTTGAAGTGAAGAAATTCTTAGATAATACTCAACGTCTTATTTGTCGTTGGTTGCTAAATGATGGGTTTAGTGTTGGTATTTCAGACTTGATGATTTCTGAAGAAGCTCAAACCACACTTAAACAGGTAATCAAAGGAATGAAAGAAAGCGCATTCAAGAAACTCGAAGATGTTAGGCGTGGCAATTTAGATAATAACAGTATTCTCAACAATGAAGAATATGTTGAAAGAGATATTATCAATATTCTTAACAAAACAAATGGAGAAGTTTTCAAGATTGGTCTTCGTGAGATTGATGATACTAAAAACAGAATGATCAATATGATTAAGTCTGGATCCAAAGGTAAAGATAATAATTTGGTTCAAATGATTGGAACAGTTGGACAACAGAATGTTGATGGCAAACGTATAAGTTATGGATTTACTGGTAGGACATTGCCTCATTATACTAAATATGATGATGGACCAGAAGCCCGTGGCTTTGTGGAGAATAGTTTCATTAATGGATTAACACCACAAGAAGTATTCTTCCATGCTATGGGTGGACGTGAAGGTTTGATTGATACTGCAGTTAAATCTGTAACAGGCGATACTCCAATTATCATTATTGAAGATGGTGTCTCTAAATATGTTAAGATTGGTGAATGGGTTGATAATCATATGAACAAGAACCCTGAAGGCATTGAACAATTCGGTCCTGAAGATATGAATATGGAGATGTTGGGATTGCCAGAGGGTGCTTATATTCCAACAACAGATAAATTTGGTAATACTAAATGGGGTAAAATGACGAATGTAAGTCGTCATGATCCCGGAACAAAACTATACAAGATTACAACACTTGGTGGTCGCAAGATAATTGTAACAGCAAGTAAATCGCTTGTTATTTGGAAGAAAGATAAACTGACCAGTATCAAAACAGATTCTCTTAAGATGGATGACTTAATTCCAGTATCATATATGCTTTCAGAACCTCCAGTTATTAACAATTATATTGATATGACCTTGTATTTTGATAAGAGTGTATTCATTTATGGTTCAGATTTTCACAATGCTATGAAAATTGTTTCACAACATAAAGCACTCCCCGCAAAATGGTGGTATGAAAATCAAGGAACTTCTTTCACTCTACCTTATCCTGACTTGAAAAGTTTCAGGAGAACTCTTGCAAGTTCAAAAAAAAAGGATAGCATATTATCAGGATGCATATATTCTTATACAGCATCTAAAATTACTACAAATCTACCTGATAAGTTTATTCTTAATGAAGAAAATGGCATATTTATAGGTCTATTCCTTGCTGATGGTAATGCAAGAACATCACCAGGTGAAGTATGTATTACAAAGAATGAAGAAGGTGTTCAACGATTTACTAAACAATATTTTGATAAGCTCAACATAACTTGGAAAAAGGATGATAGAAAGCGACCTAATAATAATGGAGTAAGTATTATTGGATATTCTTCTATATTTGCTGATTTCTTGATTAAGTTTCTAGGACATGGTTCAAAAAATAAGAAATTACCAGACTGTGTTTATACAGCTCCTAAAGAATTTATTAAAGGGGTTATTAATGGATATTTTTCAGGTGATGGAAGCATTGATGCAACGACTGATGGAATTATTGTAAATTCAGCATCTCATGAACTTATTTCCGGAATTTCAAATATACTATCTCGTTTTGATATATATGCTAAAATGTCTAAGGTATATCGTTACGAAACTGATGATAATGGCAATAAGAACAAGATTTTCAACGTATATAAATTATCCATTCGCGCTAATTTTGCTGCTAATTTCAAAAAAACATTCAAATTGATTAATGAGCTAAAGAATGATAAACTACAAAAGATTAATACAAAGAGTGAACATATGAACTTTAAAACTATACAAAATATTGTTCTTGACCCAGTAAAGAAAATTAAAATGCTTGATGAAGATAAAATCAAAGAAAAGAAATATACTAAAGCATATGATGTTTCTGTTCCTGAAACAGGGCTATTTACTATATTTAACGGAATAAGTACGCGGAACACATCTGATACCGGCTATGTGCAAAGGCGATTGGTTAAATCAATGGAAGATACAAAAATCTATTATGATCAAACAGTAAGAAATGCCGCAGGAACAATCATACAATACATCTATGGCGAAGACGGAATTGATGCGACAAAAATAGAAAACCAATATTTGCCAACAATTGATATGGATATTACAACTTTGGCTAAAGAATACCTTTTAACCGGAGCAGATTTCTTCGAGGTACATATGAACAAAAAAGCAGCAGATGCTACAAAATCAGTCATCAATAAATGTGAAGAACTATACAAACAAATGTTAGATGATAGAGAGTTTATGATTAATAAAGTTTTCAATGGAGATAATGTTTCCAAAATCAAATATCCTATTTCATTCTCAAGAATTATCAAAAAAGCCATTGAATCTGTAAAAACTGCTAAAATCAATAGAATTCCTAAAACAGATTTGGATGCTAAATATATTATTGAAACAATTGAAAAACTTATTGATACCCTTCATTTCAAAGGTCCTGAGCAAAGTATGAGATTTCTCCATATGTTATTGAGAATTAATTTGAACCCAAAACAACTCATCATTGTTCATCATATGACAAAATCTATGTTTGATTGGGTGGTAGAGACTATTATTACTAGATTTAAAGAATCAGTTGCCCAAAGTGGTGAAATGGTTGGTATTATTGCTGCTCAAACAATTGGAGAAATGGGCACACAGATGACACTTAATAGTTTCCATGTTTCGGGAACAGCAGCGGCTGTTCAAGCAACAAGTGGTGTTCCAAGATTGAAAGAAATTCTAAGTGTTAGCAAAAATATTAAAACACCAACTATGACAATTTACCTTAAAGACGATGGCGCAAGAGTTGTTAATCTACAAGAGAACGATACTACTCAATCTTTAGAAAATGCTAAATTGTTGGCTATGGAGGTTAAGAATTCTTTGGAAATTACAAAACTTTCTGATATTCTTATATCTTCGGCTATTTATTGGGACAACAAAGGGTCATATGATACATTGATTGAAGAAGATAAGGGTCTACTTGAACTATATAGAATGTTTGAAACAGTTAATCAAGCAAGTTGTAATACTTCTGTTGATAATAACTGGGTTATTAGGATGAAATTTGATAAATTTAAGATGGCTAGTTTTGGTTTAAGAATGATTGATATTCATACAAAACTTAATATGAATTATAATGATCAGATTGAATGTATTTATAGTGATGATAATGCTGAAATATCAGTTGCAAGAATCAAACTTAGAGACGTTGCTATGAAAAACCTTGACTCTAATGATAATATTGTAGCCGCTTTGAAAGCAATGGAAGATAATTTAGTGAATAATGTTCTTCTTAAAGGTGTTAAAGGTATCAAAAAAGTTTCACTAAATAAAGAAATCAATACTAAATATAACTCTTCAACAATGCAGTTTGATAAAATTACTGAATGGGTATTAGATACAGACGGAACTAATATGCAAGACATACTTATCCACCCTGATATTGATAACATTAGGACACGTTCAAACGATATTAGAGAGATTTATGAAATATTAGGTATAGAAGCAGCAAGAAAAGCATTGAGCATTGAACTTACAAAAGTTATTGGTGATAAAATGAATTATAGACATATGACATTGCTATTAGATACTATTACTAATAAAGGTGCTTTAATGTCTATTGATAGACACGGGATTAATAGAGGAGATGTTGGACCTCTTGCTAAATCGTCGTTTGAGGAAACAACTGATATGTTAGTAAAAGCGTGCACATTTAGTGAGTTTGACAAAATTAATGGCGTTTCAGCAAATATAATGCTTGGACAATGTCCATTAGCTGGAACTGGAGATACAAAAATTATGTTGGATGAAAGTTATATGATTCAACTTATGACTGAACAAAACAAGATTGATTTTGTTGTAGATGGAGAATTTAATACTATTGAAGAAGAAGATGAAGGTTGTGATGATATTGCTTTTGAATTCACACTTCCTTCAAAAAAATGATTCGTTTTGATATGAAATTATTAAATGGACCCAGATATTTCTACATATCTTAAGGAAGTCGCAAAATTTGTGAAGTTTTGTAAGGAAAATAATTTATTGAAAGAAGGATGTGAGGCGTTAAAACAACCTATGTGTGATAATATTTCAAAAAAAAATATTAAATAGGTCCAAATATATTTCTATTTATCTTAATAACTTCGCAAAATTTGTGAAAAAACTTTAAAAAATACGATTATATATATTTTAAATATCTATCAATGCTTGGTATTAACAGCTACGAAAACATAAACAAAAGTGCTCTTGGTTTATATTTACCTATCTAAAGGTGGATATGGATTTTTATTGTAATCCAGAAAACCTAAAAAATACACATTTAATTTATGCCATATGGCACAAAATATATGAAAAAAAAGTATTGTGATTATTATAATAAACCAATTACAAATTTGGCATTGTGATGCTATGATAAACAATATGTTTCTAAGTAGAAAAATAACTATGAACTTTCAAGATAATATTATTTTTGTCATTCATATATGTAATATAAATCTACATGAATATGGTATTCAACTTACTGTTCAATAAATTTGAGTATATTTAGCATTGTTCTTTTTTTGTTTGATGGAAACTGTTTTACATATTTAGTTTCTGAAAACTTTACAATTGTTGGAAAACCATATATTTTTTCAGTGTAGGTTGGATCTATATATGGCATTATACTTCTTTCTATTACAAAAACATTTTTATCTTTTTTACATTCTCTTATTGCTTTATCCCATTCTGGTTTAAGTTCTTCACAATATGGACAACCAATCATTGTAAATAATACAATTTTATCTTTTTCTTTATTCAAAGAGGTCTTAGCATTTTTTGCTGTAAGTTTCTTATAAGGCATTCTATATTCTATAATTATATATCATAAAATAAAAGAATTATGGAGAAAATAGCAAATGATATGAATTGTGATACAATGGTTCGTTTAGCGAAATCACACACTGAGTATAACTCTAAAATAAGGAATCTTAATTTACCTTATGCTACGTGCGAAGCACAGAATTCAATAAATTATGATGGATATCTTCCATCCGCAAGTATTAATCCGAAACATTGCGTTTATGAACGAGAAGATGTTAATATGAAATGGTGGGATGAAACCCATATGAACCCTAAATTTTGTGTTCCTGAGTTAATGATGCAAAATACTAAAAATAGAGTGAATGGAAATCCTAACTGCTTTCAACAACCAATTGATAATGTTGAAGGTAATAAATATCATTCAATAATTGTACCTCATACATACGCTAATGTTCCTGTGCATAAAGGGTGTTCTAATGGTACTGTTGATAGATATAATAATCATCCTCATTAATAAAATATAATTGAAAAGTTTTGTTTTTGGTATTCGCTAAATAATGTTAATTTATCCTAGGAATATAGCATCTTCAATGTATATTGTGATAAATTTTTTCAATCAATATTAGATAGTAATTTTTGTTTTGCATGAATTTAATTATCATATTCTTATATTAAATAAGAAATGTTAGTTATTCAAGTTTTGATTGAGGCTATTGTTGTCGGTATTACCACAGTTCTTTTTGGAATGATTATAAAAAAATTATTTGAACAAGCAGAATATGAAAATATTATCTTAATGTTGTTTTTGACAGGGTTCTTTTTACATATTACATTTGAAATTTTTAACTTGAATCTTTGGTATTGTAAAGACATTTTTATGAAAACACGTCTTAAATCTTAGAAATAGCTTCTACAAAAAACTTCACGATTTATTATTTCAAAACAATTATGTAATTTATTGTTTTTCTCACATACATCTTGAGTTAGTTGTTGATTTTTGCTTTTATCAGCATATTTCAATTTTTATATGCTTTTGTTTGTATAATGTCTAAGTCAATATTTATTTATTTCTTATAAAGTATTGTATTTTTAGTTAATATATATTCTATTTTTATTTTTGTTATTATTTTTGAAAACCATCATATTTACTATTTCATTATAACAACCCTTATTTTTCTCATTATTTTCTTTCTCTTGAGTTATTTGATTAGTACAACACCATGTTTCGAAAAAATCTAACATCTATAAAAGTGATATAAAGATATTAATTATTATATAGTTATGATCTTAAATAACTTACTTAAATCAGGAGAATTTCTAAATATTCAAGGGGATGTAAGTTATTCATTTCCCGCTCAATTTGAAGAAGACATCAAAATATATTCTAAATCAATACCATATTTTCTGGATGATGGGTATATTATTTTTACAGGAGTAAATGCTATTGATTTATTGGGTATATTGTATAAAGACAAAGAAGAACAATCTTTTATCAAAAACAATCATGCGTTGTTTGAATATATGCCAAATTGTCTTATCAAGGCTGTTTCAAATGATGCTGTACTGCCTTCAAAACCACGATTTAGTGATGTTGGTTATGATATATCAATCATTAAAGAACATAAGATATTTAATTCAGTAACTACTTTGTATGATACAGGTATTCAAGTTTCTATTGAACCTGGATATTATTTAGAAGTTGTTCCTCGTTCATCTCTTAGTAAAAGTGGATATATGCTAGCTAATTCAGTTGGTATTATAGATGTTTCTTATAGAGGTAATATATATATAGCTTTAACAAAAATTGCTCCAGAAGCAGAAGATATTGAATATCCGTTTAGATGTTGTCAATTAATTGTAAGAAAACAAGTAGGAATGATAATTAAAGAAACAGATAATCTAGAAGAAACGATGCGTAATGATGGAGGATTTGGCAGCACAGGATAAATAAAATAAATATATTAAATAAATATAATGTCAAGTAAGTTAGTTAAACACTATAAAGATAGTTGCTACATAATGGCAAATGTTGCGACACGGGCAAAAGATTATTATTCATTCCTTAAAAATTTTGTAAGAATACCATTGATAATCATAAGTTCATTAATGTGTTTGTCAAATACGGATACGGGTTCAGTATTTGAACCAGGAACTCTACGAATCATTAATATAATATTTAATGCATTTACAGCATTTTTGTTGGCACTAGAAAGAGAAATGCGATTTGCTGAGAATGCCGATAAGTTTCATAAACTATCAAATGATTTTAATGCGATATATCATACATTAGAAATAACTCCTACAAATGAAGTTAATATAAAAGAAGTATCAAATAAATATCAAGAACTTATTAAAAAGATTGAATATTTACCAAATATTATAAAAAATAGAGTCAAAAAAGAATATGATAGTAAATATAAATTACCAAGTATTATAGGTGATAGTATAGATGAAGAATTGGATGATGAAATATCAAATAAAGAATTACCAACTATCATAGATGATAGTTTAACAATTATCACTCAAGAATAATGCCTAAACTTTTCAATTGTTTTTGTTGTAGTTTTCAAAAATTTATAATATTTTTCATAATCAATTTCAAGTATTGAAGGATTTTTTGCTATCAATAACCAATTTTTTATTTTATCTTGATTATTTTTAATTATATCCAAAGCATTTGGATTTAGAAGTATTGTTGTCCAATCAATTTTGTCAATGTTATTTTCTAATAATTTTATTGCTTTTGGATTTGCTGATAACAATGACCAGTTTATTTGTTCAAAGTATTTATCTTCCAGTAAATAAATAGCATTCGGATTGAGTGATAAAGTTCCACAACATTCATTATCTTCTAAGAACTCTTCTATTAATTCCATAGCATTTGGGTTAAGTAATAAATTTACATAATCAATATTATTTTTGTTATTTTCTAAAATATGGATAGCATTCTTGTTTGAAGAGAGTCCGTACCATAGTAAATCTGTATATGGTATTTCAAGTTCTTCTACTAAATCAATAGAATTGCTATTATACATCAACGTATTGAAATCTATATTTTGACAATCATTATTATAGACATCTTCTTCAATCAAATCCATACAAGAAACATTTTCGCAAATTTGGGACCAATTTAGTTTATCTTTAAAGTTTTCAAATGTTTTTACTATTTCTGTATCAATATTAGAACATAACCCAAAAGAAATTGTAGGAAATTCATAATGTAAGTTTAGTTCAAAATCGTCAGAATATAATACTTCAAAACATTTATCAATTATATTATTATTTTTAGAATCTAAACATCGCATATTGTGATGACGAAAACTTTCATTACTAGATGCTAAATTTGCGATTGTCAATGCTTCGAGTTTCCAAGTGTCTTCTTTAACAACTATATACGGTTTTATCCAATTTGTTATTTTATAAGGTTTTGATAATGTATATTTAGCTATTATCTCGGAAATATCGAAAGATAACATTTGCTATATATTACAAAAAATCGTATCATTTTTTTGATACTTATATTATAAAATGGAAACACTTTTTAAAGCTCTCAATTTTTTACCAAATGGTGATTCTTTACATGTTCCAAGAAGTTTTGGTAATAATACAAAGCTACAATCAAAAAGTTCTACAATTCTTTCACACAAATCAAGTAAGAATAAACTAAGAAAGCAAATTCATTTATATTTTAATATAAAAAAACTTGAAAATGAAAATATTAGAAATAAACATTTTAAATTATTAAAATCAAAATTTGATAGGTTACATAAAAAAATTCAAGAAGGTAATTTTAGAGATATAAATATATCCATATCTGAAATAAACGCAAGTGTTATTAATGGTGCTACTAACTATGATGCTTTGAATGATATTGAAAATTATGTTGAACTACAAAAACAAAAAATTACCTTAAAAATGCAAGATGTATCGCTACGCAAAATAGAATTGATTAAGAGAATAAACATTAATATTATGCTTGGTGGTAAAAAGTGAGATTTACATATGAATGAACGCTTTAAATTCTATATAACTTAAAAATGATATAGCATAATTAATTTACATCATGTTAAATAAATATACACGTTCAAGTTATAATGATAATATAGAAATTGAGACACCTAGGCAAATCAGTAAGAAACATGATTATTTTTGTCAAGAAGCTGTAAAACTTGCTACTAAATCAACAATGCATCAAAAACATGGTTGTGTTATTATACAAAACAACAATATTATAGGCAGAGGATTCAACTATTACGCAAAATTTATGGAACATAAATATTCTATACATGCGGAAGTTTCTGCGATAAATGACGCAAAAAAAAATAAGATAGCAATAGAAAATGCTATAATGTATGTTGTTAGAATAAAGAATAGTGATATTCATAATAATTATGATTTGATTGAAACAAAACAATCACAACCTTGTACAGATTGTCTAAAATGTATTCAAAACTACAAAATTAATAAAGTATTCTTTAGCATAAATTAATATGTTATGTTTCATCCTCTTTAATAAAGTTCTAACTATCTATTCGGTAGTGTATATGAACATGATTATGGAGATTCTATGATTCTAATGTTCCTATATGAAGAAACTGTTGTCAATGGCGGTGATAAGGTGCCTCTGTACCGTATGATGTTGCTAATATAAATTATACAAAAAAATACCGACATATGTAATATCACAACCTTGTGCAAGATTGTCTAAAGGTATAAAATTTTGTTTATTTGTAACAAAGTGTAAAATATCTTTATAGTTATTTTCTAATTTAGTGCAATTTCGCATCTTTTTCTGTCTGGAGTGTTCATTAGTTTTTAGAATTTAGAAATCGCTGTTGATGATGAAAGTGAACTCTCACTCAGTAACAGGTAACAGTCTTGAAAGTCGTGTGAAGTGCGTCTGCAAAGATGTGCCAGAAGATCGCGATTATGCAAACGAGCAGAGAGAAGGAGAACCATAGGACCTCGGTAGCGAACATATACATAGAAGCGACATACTAATTGAAGACTTAATGTAGAGATATAGTAGCGGTGAAGACGTAGTAGATTACGCTGACAAAGTATTCACATATCATTCCCATGAAATGAATTCCAGCTAGAAAGAAGACGAAAGTTGAACCGAACATGACGGTGAATATGTTGTTGTACATTAACTTCTGGAAGAAGTTGTATATCTTGTTTTACTACATGTTCTTGGTCTGCTGTTTGTCCGCAACCGAAAGAACATCGTCATCATCGCTACTGCTGTAGGTAGTTTCCTAGACGGGCATAAAGTCTTCATCGTCGCAGTCATCTATATCAATCGGGTGCATATAGAGGTATTTAAACAGTATGCCATTGACACGGCTAAGTTGTAAGCTGGTCGCTGTTCGGTGCTCGTGCATTCCAAGAGTGTTAAAAAAGCGAACTTGAGATTTTAATATCAATTATAACACAAAAGAATTTGAATTAACTTCAGAAATCCATAAATTCGGAGGATATTTAGGAATATTTAGCATAAAATTAAGTTCTCTTGCTTTTTTAATTTTATTTAAATCATTCTCAGACATAATCAATTCATTGTTGTTTTTTTTCAATAAATATTTATTAAAATTAAGAATTCTTTCAAACAAAGTGTCGATACTAATAGCAAAAATTTCTTTGTTTTGTTCAAATAATTTTCTAAGTTCTTTTTTATGTATGCGTGGTTTAATAGCATAATTAGAAGTATCTTTTTGTTGGATTGCTTTAGGGAAATGTTTAGCCAATGCATTCACAATAGAAATAACTCTGTAATCAATAATATCTTCATCTTTAATCTGAACGTTATTGTTAATTTTTTTGAATATCTCTAAAGTAATTGGATTGAATTCCGGATTGTCGATATGATATACATAAACGAATATTTTTTCATTACCAATATTAGAATTGTCAAACAAAAGCCTACGCATAGCGTGATATCTATGATGTCCATCTAAAATTGTAAGTTTATCTGCGTTATCTGCATTATCATCAATAGTATCTTTAGTATCTTTAGCAACTTGTATCATCCACATAATTTTTTTTTTTGAATTTTTCAATGCTTCATAAAGTTCATTAACTTTATTCTCATCAATGTATCTATTAAAAGACCATGGAACACAAAATCTAATAATAGTAAATATATCAGCTACATACATATTATGTCCCAGATGATTAAAATTTTCCATCATTATACGTATTATAATTATTCTTTCTTATATTTTTCAAAAAAATGTTTGTGAACTGTTAAAAATTTGATAAATCATATAACAATCATAAACAATGGAAAGAACAAAACAAACAGCAATACGAAATACAAATGTATCACACAATAACTGTCTTCGACGGCTTGCTGTCAAGGTAGCAAGAAGAACTAATCTATCATCAGGAGGAATTAAAAAGCCGCATAGGTATCGTCCTGGAACCGTAGCATTACGCGAAATCCGTTCGCTATCAAAAATCAACAGAACTCTTAATACGAAAACTACCATTTCAAAGATTTGTAAGAGAAATAGCAGAAGATTTTAAGGGAGGGTTAAGATTTAATTCCCACGCTTTATGTGCGTTACAAGAAGCATGTGAAGCATATTTAGTAGCATTATTTGAAGATGCTAATCAATGTTGTATTCACGCAAAAAGGGTAACGGTATTTGTAAAAGATATACAACTTGCCCGAAGAATCCGAAAAGAATGATTGAAAAGATTTAAAAATGATATAACCAATTATTATTTTAATATTACACGTTTTTTGTGATGGAAGATTTAATGTTAAAACCTTTTAGTGAAAGTATGATAAATGATTTTAAAGCAAATATCGAAAATATACATGATGCGAAATCCTTTGATAAATTTCAAAAACAAATACAAAAAGAGCATAAAATAGTGCTCTCAAAAGTTCAAATGTTATCAATCTGTAAACACCTTAATATAGAAAATGAATGTGTCCGTGATATGTTGATTAAAAAGAGTGTGAGAAGTCATTCTGGAGTAACAGTTTTAACATTATTTACAAGTGGAACACCTGAATATACAAATTCCAAAGGTGAAAAAGTAAAACAAAATTTTACGTGTAAGTATGATTGCTTTTATTGTAGGGATGAACCGGCAACATCTGCTAATAATTATTTGAAACCTGGAAGGAGTTATTCATCAACAGAACCAGGAGTAAGAAGAGGTCAATCTAACAATTATGATTGTATTTCACAAGTATATGACCGTTTATCAACACTTCTTCTGTGTAATCACGATATTACGAAAGCAGAAGTAATAATCTTAGGAGGTAGTTGGAATTCTTATCCTGAGGAGTATAGAGACCAATTCATCTTAGATATGTATTATGGGTTAAACACATTTACCGAAAACCGAGGAAGGGCTAAGATGTCTTTAGCAGATGAAATAGGATATAACACATCCGAATCCAAGGTAAAATGTGTGGGGTTATCTTTGGAAACTCATCCCAAAGATATTACACTTGATGCGATAAAGAAATATCGAGAGTACAATGTATGTAGGTTCCAAATAGGTATTCAACATCTTGATGATTACATTCTAAAAAAGGTGAATAGAAAACAAACAGCTGAACTTACCGAAAAAGCGCTCAAACTATTAAAGAATAATGGCTTTAAATGTGAAGGGCATATTATGCTTAATTTGCCAAATTCGACACCAAATAAAGATGAAGAGATGTTAGAAGAAATAGTAAACAACCCAAAGTATCAATGTGATTTCCTCAAAATCTATCCAACATCTGTAATGGAATATACCAAAATCAAGGATTGGTATGATGCCGGAACATACGTACCTTATAGTGAGGATAAATTATTTGAGGTAATATTAAAGTTTAAATCCAAATGTAAGCCGTATGTAAGAAATTCTCGAATTATCAGAGACTTTATTAAAGAAGAGGTTCTTGCGGGATATACGATGGTTCATATGAGAGATGTACTAGGGAAAGAAATGGCAAAACGTAACCTACAATGTTCGTGTATTAGATGTATGGAACTTAAAACTGAAAAAATAATATCATCATACTTTACAGTATATCACTATAAAGCATCAGATGGTCTGGAATATTTTCTATGTTATAAGAATCAAAACCATAAGATAATCGGCTATTTGAGACTAAGGTTTCCTGGTAAAGATGCTGAACAACTAAATGTATTAAAAGATTGTGCTATTATTCGAGAGTTGCATATAATGGGTCGTGTAACAGCTATATCATCTAAAGTAAAAGCACAATCTGGACAACATAGAGGATATGGTCAAAGATTGATTGAACAGGCGGAGATATTTGCATATATGTATGGAGACTATAAAAAAATGGCTATTATCAGTGCTACAGGTGTAAGAGCATATTATATGAAATTTGGATATGAACTAAGGGATACATATATGATTAAAAATTTGTGAATTTCAATATAAAATTGTGTGTGAAAAATAGCACTTTTTCAAAAAAAATGATTACCTTCAGGTGATAGTATTACATATCTACCATAGAATGAGTATTAAAATGAAGCAAACAGCTTCTATGGTTGAGTTCAAAACCAAACTTATTGAAAAGATCAAGGAAGAGTTTGGTTCCAACGCAGAACTTGAGAAAATCATTGATACTATTGAGAGCTTCGGTGGCAAGGGGAAAAAGACGAACTCAACCGGTGAGAAGAAGCCCCTTTCTGCGTATCAGCAGTTTGTCAAGGACAATCTTTCCAAGGTTCGCGATAACAACCCTAATATGAAAGGTCCAGATGCTATGAGGGAGGTTGGTCGTATGTGGAAGGAAGCCAAAGAAGATGCAGAGAAATGGGATGAACAGCAGGGCTGTTATGTTCTACCAGAGAGATGTGATGAGAAGGATGGGAAGGATGGGAATGATGGGAAGGCACGGAAGTCTAAGAAGAAAACGGCAAAGAACCAGGATGAAGAATAAAACTAAAAAATAAAAAATAATAAAACTTAGAAAGATAAAATATTATCTTTTTAACTTTTAAAGATGTCATCACTAATTAACATGATTGCTTTAGTCATTATGCTATCAATTTCGATATTCATAATCACAGTGTTATATACATGGATAGACTCAATGGAAAAAGATGGATGTGATTGTAGTGAAATTTGGCACCGTGATATAGTAAAGTATGGATTATTTGTAATAATTTTATTAAACATGCTCGTATTATTCAGCAAATATTATTTTAAATCATTCAGTTTGGTTTTAAGTGTAATAGCATTTATATTGACAGTATCATACTGGGCAATAGTTTTAGATTATACATTAAAATTAAAAGAATTATCATGTAAGTGTAGTGAAGGATGGCAACGAGAATTTGCATACATCTATAGCATAGTATACATGATTTTTATATCATTAACAATGCTTATAATTATGGCATATATATTCTTTTTCATTTACACAATGGCAAAGCTTTCATGATTCTAAACTAACTTTTTGATTTACAATAGAAAATTGTGACTTATATTTATTAAATTGAACTCTAATGAAACAGAAGATATCATTATTCATTTTTCTTTAACAATTATATTTAAGTAAAATTTTTATATTATATATAAAGTGTATAATGTTGCCTTCATGGTATAATTTATACAAAAAGCATAAATCATATTGGTATAATGGAAGTGTTGGAGATGAAATTTTATCAATCTGTTGTTATCCAAAGAACAATATATATAGGTATGGGACACATTTGGAAATCATGAAAACATTACAAACTGTGGTAAGTCAAGATGGCTATAATATAGATTTATACTCAAAAGAAAATGTTCAATTTTTTACTATATTTAATGAAACAACAAATCTTTACATTATTTGTAATTTATCATCCCTATGCCAAAATGATAAAACATTAGATACGTTATTATATGGGAATGACGGTTATATAACATTTATAGCATCAAAAGGATTATACAGAAGATGGATGATATCACTGTATAAGATATTAAAAGAATTCAATATAGATATAGTCAAAACAACTTCCTTTCCTCACGAAGAAGATGAAATTTCGTGGAAATGTTGTAACTTATAATTTAAAGTCATCAATATCTTGTATTTTTTGTTTGATAACAATAGGAGTTTTTTTTTTCATTTTATATTTCAAATAATTTTTAGTAATAGAGCACATTACTGGTATATTTTCTTTTTCTACCATGTCTTTGTAATTACATTATAATTCATTTTTATATAAACTCACAAGAAAAGTTAGGATTTGCTTCATATTTTTATGGATATCGAAATATGTGTTATATACTTTGTGATAAATTATAAATATATTTTTCTAATTGTTTGAAATGTTTTTCTCTTTCATTAGATTTTTCATCATAAATTTTTTTATTATTATCTAATTTATTTCTTTCAATTCTTTCTTTAGCGTTATTATCCATTTTAGATTTTCCTATTAAAACGTGCATATGTTCAATGATTAAATCTTTTCTATATTTTTTTCGTCCCAATTTTTTAGCAATATCACTTAACCAAGTATCACAATAATCACAACTAAAATAAGGTGGTAACCAAAAAGGACTATTTTCAATCCATTTCCTATGAATAAAAGATTGTGTAGCGATTTCTAAACGTCCAGAAACGAAACCATCTTCACCATATAATAATAAAATTTTATCGGGAATTTTAGAAAATTCTTCATAAACGATATCATCCCAATTTTGAGTTCTAAAACGAAAATCATCCGCACATAACATAATAATAGAATTTGTAGCTAATTCTTGATAAGCGATATTCCACATATTAGACATTTTTGTATAAAATCTTGGTTTTACGATTGCTTTAATATTAAAATCAAATTTATTTTTATTAAGTTGAATAATTTTAAAAGAGTTAATATCATCGTCATCGAAATATAAACATATTTCTAAACGATTTTTATGATGAGTATTTTCTTGTAAAGTTTTAAAAAGTTCTAAAACAGCATAAGGTCTTTCCCTAGTTGGAAAAATGATGGAAATACATTCTTCCATATTATATAATATATATAAAGGTGAATGTTTAAATAAATTGAAATTATATTATATACAATGGATTTGTCAAAAAAAACTATTTTATGAATTTAATCCTTTAATTAATAAATATGTATAAAATAATATTTCATTATAATCTAAGTATTTATCAACAAATAATTTATTATTATTTATAATATTTGTATGTGCAATATTATCTTTGTTATATGTATCAACTATATTATTTAATTCATTTATATTATTATATTCAATATAATTAATTTTATCTTTTAACATATTTGTATAAAATTCTTCATAATTTGATTTTTGTCTTATTATTATGCTATTTGTAGATAATAATAATCTCATACGGTCTGATAAACTATTACCATCATTATATAATGTAAATTTATATTTAAGATGTTCAGACCATTCAACATAATCATATCCTGCTAATTTATTTTCAACAAGTTTATTAGCCATTTCTATACTCATAGCATTATTACATAATTTATGTGGAGGACCTATATAACAATATCCATCACATATGTCTTTATTTTGAAGTGCAAATTTAAAATATTCCACTTTTGATTTATGTGGAACGCATGATGTATATATTTTTGGAATTAATTATTTGAATTATATTATTACCAAATCTTCCATTCCACTCATTAACTACTAATATCATTTATATTTAAATTTAACCTTTTTTTGTTATATAGGTAAAGTTTTTTTAAAATAAGATGTAATTAATTCAATATTATTAGGAATGATGTTTTTTTTTGTTTTATCTAAATACCATGTAGTATTTAACATAGGAATAGAAGGTGAATTATTAACATCTATAATACACCAACCCAATTCGATATCGTCAATCAATTCTATTCTCCCATAATCAAAATTAATTTCATTTACAAATTCTATAAATTTGTTTTTAAACTCTTCAGACAACACATATATATAGGACCAAGAGCCATCTTTGTTATATTTCATGTTGATTCCATTCTTTAAATATATAACACGCATCAAACTGAACAAATGCACTTCTTTTGTTTCTAAATTTCTAAATACATATATATTTAATTCTTCACCCTGATTATTTTTCAATAATTTGAATGGTTTGAAAATATTTTTATCATATTTATCAATATCTTTATGTTGTATTTCGTGTGTTTGATATTTTAAATCATTATGTTTAACAAATTTATGATCAATTGTTTTAATGACAATTCTATTATTTTTATTAAATTTTGAACTATCGCCAAAGCCAAATTTAACAGAATGAATAGTTGCGTATATTTTATTACAATTTTCACAGTTAAAGTCAAAATTGTATGTATTATTTGCATTATTTTCATCATTATAGTAGTTAATTGGAGGATCTTTCAAACAATGTGCGTAGTCCCAAATATATAAAAATACATTTTTTCTTAAATCCAATTTTTTTACAGCGTTATATAATATAAAATCTAATCCCCAATCATGTGAATTTTTGTATTTAATCATTATACAAATATATTAATAAAATATCTTTTATATCATGAATAATTATTCAAGATATTCAGTTGTTAACAGTGAGGTTTCATTATTAGAAAAAGATTTCTCAGAATATATTGGTTATAAATATTGTATAGCATTATCATCTTGTGGTCAAGCATTATCTATTGCTTTACGTTCTTTAAATATTAAACAGGATGGTGACTATATTTTAACAAATGCTTTTAGTATATCACCTGTTATCGGTTCGATAACATCAATTGGTGCAATACCATATTTTATTGAAATAAATGAAGATTTAACAATTGATTTTAATGATTTAGAAAAAAATATTCATAAAGCAAAAATATTATTAATTTCACATATGAGAGGAATTGTATGTGATATGGATAAATTAGTAAATATTTGTAATAAATATAATATAATTTTAATTGAAGATTGTGCTCATACAATGAACGCTAAATGGAATAATAAATATGTAGGAACTTATGGTTTAATTAGTTGTTTTTCAACTCAATCTAATAAACATATAGATTCTGGTGAAGGAGGATTATTGATAACAAATGATGATATAATCGCAACAAAAACCATATTATATTCTGGTTCATATAAATTTTATGATAAACATATTGTAAAACCACATAATGATTTGTTTGAAAAATATTTTCAATATATACCAAATTTGTCTTGTAGAATGGATAATATACGTGCAAAAATAATAAGAAAAGAATTAAAAATAATAAATGAAAAATGTAGTCATTGGAGAAAACTATATGATATAATTGATGAAAATTTAATTGAAACTCATACTTTAAAAAAGATAAAACAAAATAAAAAATATCAATTTATAGGTTCATACTATTTATTTTATTTGATAAATATGGAATATGATAAAATACAACAAATTACAAGTGATTTAAATTTACAATGGTATGGTAATAATAAATTAGAAGGAACTATATCAAAATATAATGATTTTAAGTTTTTGAAACTTAAACAAACATTACCAAAAACAGATGAAATATTATCAAAATTAATTGTATTACATATTCCATATAATTATACTGAAGAAATATGTTTAAATTTGGTTAATCATATAAATAAAAATTCAATATAATATTATAAAATGTTTTTATACAAAATAAATGAAGACATTTTATGTTCATTATTATCTTTAACATTATTTTATGATAAACCTAAAATATATTTTAAAAATATTAATATAAATGATTATTTATGGTTAAATTTAGATATTTCTGATTATACAAATCAAGAATATAAATATGAATTAAATTCAAAATTAATTTGTGTTAATAAAGATAATTTTTTAAATTATAATGAAATAAATTATAATGAAGTTGATTATAAAATTAAATTAATATTACAATATATGAAAAATAATAAATGGATAATTAATATTCCTATTCAACCACATCCAAATGGATTTTATAGACATAATAACGATTCATTTCGTGAATTATGTAAATTAATGAAGGATGTTCAAATTCATACAACAAATTCTGAACATGTTTGGTTAGAGCCAAATATTTTATTATATGATAGACCAAAACTAGAACATATGAATAGAGAAGGTTTGAATGCAAATATGATATTATTAGGAAATGGAAGTTTAAATGTAGAAGGAAAAGAAATTCAAAAATATAATCAGAATGTTAAACAATTTATATTCTGGGCACGTAATCCGACATTATTAGAAAATAATTTGAATTATATAAATTATGAAAATCGTATATATAATTCAATATTTATAGGTAATATAGAAAATTCAACACAAGAAAAATATAGAAATAATATATATTGGAAAGATGTAATTGATTTATATGAAATTACAAATGGAACAAAGCATAAATATAGTGCTAAAGAATATCTTGAATTAATATCAAAATCAAAATATGGTTTATGTTTAAGAGGATATGGTTCAAAATGTCATAGAGAAGTTGAATTGATGGCATTTGGTACAGTTCCATTAATTACGGATGAAGTATCAACAGATTATTGTTTTGAATTCAAAGAAAATATTCATTATTTTAAAATAAATAAACCTGAAGATATTATAAAAATAATAAATGAAACTTCAAAAGAAAAATGGGAAGAAATGTCAAATAATTGTAAAAATACATTTATGAAATATTGTCATAGTTCAAACGCGATGAAATCTATTTTATCTATCATATTTGATTTCAAATATTAATTTAATAGCATCTAATTCATTTGTTCTTTTTGCTTTTTCAAAATGAGTCAACATTATTTCATTAAATTTTTCAAATCTTTTTTGATTAAAATGAGTATGTATAAATTTTAAAGGTTTATTTTTATATTCTAATCTCCCATCTTCATATGATTTTATGAATGGAACTATTGAATAATTATTCAAATATAGTCTCCAACATAATAAATTATAATTTTCTGCAAATTCAAAAAATGTATATTTTTTCACTAAATCTTCTATTGATGCTTGATCATGAAAACGGGAAGTTTTTGTAAATTCAATCCAATCATTTGGAACATTTTTATTTTGAACCCATAACATTCCACCATTATAATATCCGGTCTCATCTATATATTTTTGTGAAATACATTGTGGAGAAACCCCAATATCTTTTGTGTTATCTATATCATTAATAACATCTGTTACAATAATATCTGAATCTAAAAATAATACGTCTTTACTCTTTTCCAAAGCTATCGAAATCGCTTTTGCTTTCATCATTTGAAAATCATTCCATATATTTTCTTTTTCCATTACATCCCTTGATTTATTTGTATATTTATCCAATAAAATATGTATTTCTAAATTTAAAATCAAATCATAATTTTTTAAATATTTATTCGAAAAAGTATCTAATAATAAATATACTTTTTCGTTCTTATGATATTTTGATAAGGAATATAATAGAGCAATCAATTCTTTAATAGAATTATTTGTAGATATACAACAAAAAGAACTGGGTATCATTTAATATTTTTATTTAATTATGTTTTATATTTTAAGAAATGATATATCATAATTATAATTTTTAATAATTTTATAATTTAATGATTGCATTTTTGAAATTATATTTTCAAATTCTTTCAATTTTATATTTTTTCTTTTTGCATCAAAATCAACACATATGTATTTTGGATAAATTTTTAAATCAAATAATTCTTCTAAAACTTCGCATTCTACACCTTCTATATCTAATTTTAATAAATCTATTGTAGTATGATTCAATTCATTTAATATAGTTTTTAAATTTTTCATTTTTACTGATATATAATCTTTTGACCAATTCATTTTTTCTTCTATTGTATGTGATACATATTCTTTATTAGTTGGTTGATAAAATTTAAAAATTCCATTTTCATTATATATACCAAAATTATAATAATGTAGTTTATTCGTATCTATTTGATTCTCAAAAATTTTATCAATATAATTTATATCACCACCACCATATCTTTTATTATTTTCAGGTTTGATTTTACTTTCAAAACATGATTTAATTAATTGATAATGTTCAATTGCTCTAGGAGTAGGGTCAAATATATATACATTTGCATTTGTTTGTGAGCATAATTTTATATCAAATGAAATATCTTCACCAGCACCTACACAATATATTATACTTTCTTCATTTAAATCTAATTTTTTCGGTAAATAAAATCCACCATATTCTGTTCCATATAATTGGATGGACATATAGTATTATATATATTACTAAACTTTATATTTGATTTACCTATAACAATTATTTTATATACATTTTGTATGTGCCATATCATAACCACATAAATATACTACAATCGAATAAGAATCAAATATAGTATTATTAAAAGTATAAAATGCGAATCGATTAATTAAATCATGATTCCAATGTGATGGTAAAAATATACCATTAGAAGTCAAGTTGAATGATTTATTCAAAAATAAAGAAAGATGTTTTTTATTGAATTAGGTGCGAATGATTGCTTATTTCAAAGCAACAAAACATTTTTTGAATTTTATAAAAAGGGTGTATTTATTGAACCTTCTTATAAAGGATATTTATTATGTAAAAAATAGTCAGAAATCAGTAAGTTTAAATTATGTTTGTGTTTCGAATGATTATAAATAACAGTTTATACAGGGTAATTTTAATAAAAAATAGTACAATGGCAAGTATAGATGGTTTTAAACTAAGGAATAGAAATTTGAATAGTGTAAAAGATATAACACTTGAAAAATATTAGATGAAAATATCAATTATCATAATATAGATTTGCTATCATTAGATGTAGAGGGATATTAATTCAATCATTGTTTATTCTATTATTTATAGTATTATGTTGTCAATTTGCGTAAATAAGATGAAGAACATTTTAGGTGATACTGATAAATGGAAGGTCTTGTTGACACTAAGAACGAATATATAACTCATCTATGTGATTTATTAGTACCATATATAGCGAAATCTTTTTTAAAAATATATGAAGAAACCAAAAACTTAAAAGCATTTCAATCAAAGTTAATCAAAATAAAAACTTGGAATGCTTCTTTAGTAGAAGAAGAATATAATGCTTTTCAAAAAAATACAAATTGCTCTTACTTTCATAAACTTGTTAAAGCAATCATTATGACTAGTATTAAAATAAAGTTATTTGAGCATAAACAGAATATTAAAAAAATTAAAATGAAAGTACCTTCAGTTGAAACATTTTATCATAAATGTCTTCAACAATGTGCGCTAATTTTTTGGAAGCATCCATACCTTTTTTATATAAATTTGAAACCAATTGAGAGGCAACACAATTTGAACCAAATCGAATCTTACATCAATAAAGCTATCAAAAAAACGTTTGTTAGTATTTTACCAATTAATGATATAATTGAACAATTAGATGAAACTGTTAATAATCTAGCTGATGATGATGAATCTGATGAAGATGAATATGACGATGTAGAAGAAGAAGATGAAGAAGATGGCGATGACGATGTAGAAGAAGAAGATGACGATGTAGAAGAAGAAGATGAAGAAGATGGCGATGACGATGTAGAAGAAGAAGATGAAGAAGATGGCGATAACGATGTAGAAGAAGATGAAGATGACGATGAAGAAGATGAAGATGATGATGAAGAAGATGACGATGAAGAGGATGACAATGAAGAAGTAATTGAAGAAAAACAAGAAGTTATTGAAGAAAAACAAGAAGTAATTGAAGAAAAACAAGAAGTAATTAAAGAAAACCAAGAAGTAATTGAAGAAAAACAAGAAGTAATTAAAGAAAACCAAGAAGTAATTGAAGAAAAACAAGAAGTAATTGAAGAAAAACAAGAAGTAATTAAAGAAAAACAAGAAGTAATTAAAGAAAAACAAGAAGTAATTGAAGAAAAACAAGAAGTAATTAAAGAAAACCAAGAAGTAATTGAAGAAAAACAAGAAGTAATGGAAGAAAAACAAGAAGTAATTAAAGAAAACCAAGAAGTAATTAAAGAAAAACAAGAAGTAATTGAAGAAAAACAAGAAGTAATTGAAGAAAAACAAGAAGTAATGGAAGAAAAACAAATTGAAGAAAAACAAATTGAAGAAAAACAAGAGGTTATGGAAAACATAAAGGAAATCATATTGAAAGACTCCAAAGTTTCTGATGCGTTTTTTTAAGTGCGTGGATAATTTAAAATATTAAATAAACCAAATGATAAAAATGTATTATATATATGCGTTAATAATATCAATAATTCTTTTTACATTTCTAATGATGTTTGAAAAGAAAACAGATAATGGATTACCAAATTCATCATTTGACTATGTAATAACATTTGTAGCGATTTATGGAGTAACTTGTGTTCTTAGTTTTTTTATGACAGATGTATTTCCAACAATGCCACAACCAAAACTTATAAGAGAACAAAAAGCGCAAGATGAAGAGATTGAAGAAAATGTTGACATCAAAATGTTAAAGAGAATTCCTGAAAATATAAAAACTGGAATAGATCCACACGATGATAGCGATAATGAAAGTGATTAATCTGTCCAAATTTTTTTTAGGAAGTAAATAAATGACTTTTCAAATGGGACATATTCGGGCAAGTAATCAATATTCACTTTTATTTGTTTTTTAAGTCTATAACGTTTTATCAAACTTTCATTGAATTCATCTGTATCAATTTGTCCAAGTTGATTTTCCCAAGTTCTATCATCATAATTAGCAGAAAGTTTAATATGAGCTTTCTTGATTTTAATCAATATGTTTAACAATGCTTTCATGTTTTCAAGAAAATCAAAAGGATGTATATAATCACATACAATCTGTTTTACCCCATCAACGTGGTCAAATCCGAATTTCAAATAAGCATTTCTTGTTTTTTCAATATAATGAATAAGTTTCCTTGTATATTTTATATAATTTCTCAAAATGTTTTTCTCAATAATGAAATTGCAATTCATATCTCTAGAAATGCCCAATTTTTGAAAGAACACATTTTGCAAATAATCAAGATTAGTTTTATATCTAATAGAATGAATTAGAAACATGAATTTAGAGTAATTATTATAATTGTACCCAAAAAACTTTTCCATAGCAAAATTTACAGGCATAACATACAAAATATCATGTATGTTTTCATCATCTTGAGTTATGAATTTTTCAATAACATTATGACCTTCTTCCTTATTGGTAAAGAAATCTTTTAATGCGTCAGTATTATTTTCAATGATACATTGTTCAAGATAAAGATTGTCAAACTTATTATTGTTAAACATTATAGAGAAATGTTCTATTGTTTTATACATTTAATATCTACCATATTAATGTCTATCATTTTTTGCTATAATCACACAAAATCATATCAAATTGATTCTGTTATTAATTATAAGTAAATAATTTTCATATATAAAAACTATCCAATTGAATGTGGTATAAAAAGAATAATAATAATAATAAACAATGAAGTTAGAACTTAAAAAATTCGACCCAAACTCAATAAAAGATGATAGTACTATTGTTTTAATAGGAAAAAGAAATACCGGAAAATCATTTTGTATGAAAGATATTTTAAGTCATCATAAGAATATACCTATAGGTATGACAATCAGTCCAACTGAAATAGCAAATAAGTATTTTGAAAAATTCATTCCCAAAATGTTGATACATGAGAGTTATACCCAAGAAATCATTCAAAAATTCATGGATAGACAAGTTAAGATTTGCAAAAAAGTAAACAAAGAGAAAGAAAGAACGGGGTATAGTTCTATTGATCCAAGAGCATTTTTAATATTGGATGATTGTTTATATGATAATAGTTGGACAAAGGATATAAATATTAAAAGTTGTTTTATGAATGGGCGTCATTATAAGATATTTTTCTTAATAACTATGCAGTTTCCACTTGGTATTCCACCACATTTACGAGCAAACATTGACTATATTTTTATATTTCGGGATAATATGATAAGGAATAAACAAAAGATATATGAGCACTATGCTGGAATGTTTCCAAATTTTGATGTATTTCGTACTGTAATGGATTCATGTACAGAAAATTACGAATGTTTAGTAATAAATAACAAAGTTCAAAGTAATAAGATAGAAGACCAAGTATTTTGGTATAAAGCAACCGAAAGTGATTTTAAGATGTGCAGGGATGATTTATGGGATTTACAGGCAATTCAAGATCAAAAATCAGCAATAGCTGATGATGAAGAAGAATATGAGGAGCAATATGATCCAAATTTGCTGATAAAACAGAAAACAAAAATCACTGTTAAAAAGAAGGATTGTTATTATTAAATAACTTAATTTTTAGTATCAACATTTGAAGAAATATCCTCAAATGTTTTTGCAGATGATACACTGACTTGTGTCCTTTCATTAAATAGTTCATCTTTGCTTTCTTTGTTTTTCTTGTAATTCATCATAAGAGTATTAAGTTGAGTTTCACTCCAATTTTGGTCATCAATATCATTTGGATTTGGTGACCAAGGGCACCAACAACCAACTTGTCCAATCATAATATTAAAATTTGGGTCAATTTTCTTTAACACATCACAACGTTTTTTTGCTTCATCCATTGTATCATATACACCACGAACTTTCAACCCTCTAACAGTTGTCTTAAAATTTTGTTTAGAATGAAATTCCTTTTCAATTTCTTCTTCATTTTTGTTTTTAAAGAAATTAAATTGTTCATTCATATCTTCAAATTTGAATAAATGAGAATGATTATCTTTAACAGCATCGAAAACAGTTTTATCATCTGGATATTTTTCAATTAATGTATTAAACATATTATTCATATCTTGACTAAAACTTTCAAGAAATTTATGAAAATAGAAGGCATCCTTTTCTTTCAAAACATCTTCTGGAGAAATGAAAGAAACACAATAAAAGTTTTGATTTCTAATGGAGGGATCTTCTTCAAGAAAATCTTTTTTTTGAACAGGGATAAGTTCTTCTTCCATTTTAACTTCTCAATAAAATTATTTCTTTATATCCTGAATAAAAATATTTTTCTTTTTAATATATAAAATGGAATACAAGATTGACTATAATGAACTAAGTATACGGGTGGTAAAACTACTATTTGAAGGTGCTGCAGTGGGTTTAGTAGCATTAATATTACCCGGAAAAAACAAGCTATCTCTAACTGAAGTGTTCGCGATCGCGCTAACAGCAGCGTGTGTTCTTGCCATACTTGACTTACTTGCTCCAGCACTTTCAGATGGAGCAAGACAAGGGATTGGAATGGGAAGCGGTTTCCGAATGGTTGGTTTCCCAATGTTATAAACTCGATATAACAGGATACCCAAGATCTTTACAAATTTGTTTCCAAATCCAATCTTGATTAGCAACTTTACTTCTGCTCTTGAGTAAAGGAAAAAACTTCAAATACTCGTAATGTCCAAGGATTTCACAGAATTTGTATAAAACATAACTATATGATAAAAAGTTTTTGCGTTCTTTAGGACAATACTTCAAAAATGGACCTTGAATATCTTTAAACATTTGACAAAGTTTCTCTTCTAATTCTGTTGAGAATTGTGGAGTAGGAACACCATTTATTCTATTGATTATATAATTAATGTGTTCATAATATTTATTTATTTTTAGTTTTTTCAAAATACATCTCATTGTTTTATAAGTAAGGGTTTTTGTATCTGTTATTTTTTCCTTTTTGAGTTCATTAAGAATTTTCTCAAAAACTTCATCTGGTATATCAGTGCTCTCTTTACCTTGAACTTGATTGCACCATTCTCTAAAATGGTTTATTCGTTTATAACTAAAATGTTGATTTTCCTTGCTTTTATGTTTAAGTAATGGTCTATTTTGTTCAATCAATAGTACTTCTTGATTTCCACAATTATTGCAAATTATTAAAGCATCTGTTAATAATGGTATGATTTCTTCTCCACAAATTTCGCAGACATCATCAACAACAACACCATCGCTATGAAATGTGTATTGATTATTTGTAAGAGATAAATATTCATTTATCAAAGTTGTTTTATCAATAGATGGTTGCTCAACTTTTTCTTCTTCAACCTCTGTTCCGCAAAATAAATCCTTTAAAATTTTGTTTTTTTTTAAATTAATATTACTCTTCTTTGTAGAATGAGATGATTGCTCTTCAATCATGTTATAGTAATCAAACATTATAGCACCCGTTTTCTCGTAATAGTCAATTTCATCATTATCATTCAATTTCTCTAAAGTTGATTTTAATTGAATAATTTGATTTTTTAATGAAATATTACTAATACATATTTGATTAATATTACTTACATCATTTGATATACTGATTTCTTGTAAGTTACTTTCATATTGTTGGTTAATAATATGTAAATTTGATTCAGTTTTTCTAATATCTTCATCTATTGTATTAAAATTCTCGATAGCTTTGCTATGTAAAGCATCCAGAGTTGATATCTCTTTCTTATTATCTACAACATGTATCCTTTTTTTTGATGATTTTTCTTTAAACATCATTTTACTATAAATAGAATAGTGTTGTTTCTTATATTTATTTTCTTTAATAAATATAAATATGGGAGGAGGTCTTCTTCAATTAGTTGCTTATGGAGCCCAAGATGTTTACCTTACAGGAAATCCACAAATTACTTTTTTCAAGGTAGTATATCGTCGTCATACTAACTTTTCAATGGAATCTATTCAACAAACTTTCAACGGAAATGTTGGTTTTGATAAAACTGTAACAGCTCAAATATCCAGAAATGGAGATTTAGTTCACAAAATGTATCTTGAAGTTGATATGGATATTATAAATGGTAATAATATTGATAGCTACGATTTATTAGGAGAGGATTATGATAGGTATGTAAATTATGTTGGTCTTCGTCTTCTTGAATCTGTTACACTTGAGATAGGTGGACAACAAATTGATAAACAATACTCTGATTGGATGTACATATGGAATGAATTATCACTCTCTTCTGGAAAACGTACAGGATGGGACATCATGGTTGGTGCTGATAGTGATATGACTTCTTTCTCACAATCTAAACCAAGATTATATGTTCCTTTAGAATTTTGGTTCTGTCGCAACGTAGGTCTTGCTCTTCCACTAATAGCTTTACAATATCACGAAGTAAAAGTAAATATTAAATTTGCTCCTCTTAGTAAATGTACATACAAAGGTAAAGCATATACTAGAAATGGTAATTGTGAAACAAATCCATCATTCAATGCGTCATTATGGGTAGATTACATATTCCTTGATACTGATGAGCGCCGACGTTTTGCTCAAATGTCGCACGAATATCTAATCGAACAAGTTCAATTTACAGGAACTGAACAAATTTCTAATCCAATGAGTACCGAAAAACTAAAACTTAACTTCAATCATCCTGTAAAAGAACTCATTTGGTATGTTCAAAAAACAGAAGACATATATTTAGATCATCAATGGTATAACTTCACTACAGAAGAGTCTTATAATGTAAATGATCCAGAAAATATGACTATTGATACCAGTAATGTGTTATTAACGCAAAATGTATATGGTATTACTCCTAAGGGTGATAACATGGTAAGCAGTGCTCTCCTTCAACTTAATGGCAATGACCGCTTCTCAGTGCGTGATGGTGACTATTTCTCTCTTGTTCAACCATATCAACATCATACAAACGTTCCAAGTAATAAAGGCATCAATGTTTATTCATTTGGTCTTAAACCAGAAGAGCATCAACCATCTGGAACACTTAACATGTCGCGTATTGATACTGCAGTGCTATCAATAAAATCAAAACAGCATGGAAACGCAACCGTTTATGCCACAAACTATAATGTTCTTCGCATACTATCCGGAATGGGTGGTTTAGCATATAGCAATTAATTTCGCAATTTTTTTTTCTTATCTTAATATAAAAAGAAAATGGGAGGAGGTCTTCTTCAATTAGTTGCTTATGGCGCCCAAGATGTATATCTTACGGGCAATCCACAGATTACATTCTTTAAGGTAGTATATCGCCGTCATACTAACTTCTCTATGGAAGCGATTGAACAAACTTTCAATGGCAACCCAGCCCTTGGAAACCGTGTCACTGCTCAAATATCTCGTAATGGTGACCTTATTCACAAGATGTATGTTGTCGCAGATGTTAAATGCACAGCCAATGATAATGAAAGTTATGCCGGACACAAACTCCTTAAACAAGTTGAGCTTGAAATCGGTGGTCAATTAATTGACCGTCAATATTCCGAATGGATGTATATTTGGAATGAACTTTCACTTCCTTCTGGAAAACGCGATGGTTTCAAGAAAATGGTTGGAGAAGGTCTTGCTGCTGACGATGCCGTTAAACTTTATATCCCTCTTGAATTCTGGTTCTGCCGTAATGTAGGTCTTGCTCTTCCACTTATTGCGCTTCAGTATCATGAAGTTAAGGTTAACATCACCTTTGCTTCTACTACTGATATGACCGCTATTACCATGGAAGGTGCGTCCCTATGGGTTGATTATATCTTCCTTGATACTGACGAACGCCGCCGTTTTGCCCAAATGTCTCACGAATACCTTATTGAGCAAGTTCAATTCACTGGCTCAGAACGAATCGGCACTTCAGGAAACAAAGTCAAACTCAACTTCAACCACCCTGTTAAAGAACTTGTATGGGTTGCTAAAGATAGTTCTGGTACTGCCGCTTGGAACGATTTCGAGAAAGTTAATAAAGTTAAACTTCAACTTAACGGAAATGACCGTTTTGCGGAACGTGATGCGTACTATTTCTCTCATGTTCAACCTTACCAACACCACGAAAATGTTCCAGCCGAAAAACACATCAATGTATATTCATTCGGTCTTAAACCGGAAGAACACCAACCATCCGGCACTCTTAACATGTCTCGCATTGATACCGCCACTCTTCACTGCACTGGATCTAGCGACACAGATCTTTCAGTGTATGCTGTTAATTACAATGTCCTCCGCATACTTTCTGGTATGGGTGGTCTTGCTTATTCCAACTAAACCAGTTATTCTCATTTTTTCAAATCTGTAAAACAACTATAGATTGTATCCTCAAAAACTTTATATTTAAAGTACGGCTAAGATGCTTATCTATTTTCTTCCTTCGCATATCCATTGATCATAATAGGTAGATGCTTTTTCCCTTTCCACGTATCCCGAACTTTGTTTCGAATATGGTAAGGAATTTGTGGCAATGTATCGAGAACCATATCATATTGATTTGTTATCAAAATAATAATATCCGAATTTATTCCATTTTCAAGCATCTCCTTATTTTCCAAATCATGAAGCAACTTTGTTAAAGCATTATAGCTATTTCTAAACGTATCAGCATTTTCTGAAATTTTATAACTTGTTGATAATCCTACTAACAACACTGTTATACTATTTACCATGGTATTAAAGATTTGTAAAATAAACGGATTATCAAAATTATGTTGGTTTATTATAACTGCTACACTTGAAATAAGCAAGTTAGGCAATATAGAAAATGCTTTTAATCTATTATAAAATATTGCGGTATCATTACATAAAATACAAGCAACAAATAAATTATCTTTTATAATTTCTTTGTTTTTGTTGATTTTAATGACAACATCATTCATTGTATTATAATATTATGTAATATCAAAATTTACTTTCACTTTGAATTTATAACATATCTACCAATTTTTATAGAAATAATCTTTTAAAGCTTCTTTATTTATCATATGGTATGCTATATTATTATTACAAGGATTCACTATTTCTGAAAAATTAAACTATTTATTTATTTTACTATTATCTAAACATGTATTTACATTCAATTTGTTTAGTGTACTTTTTATAATATATAATAAAATCTAAAACAATCCTTCTGTATCAATAAATATGAAACTCTACACACAGTATATTTCAAGATGATAAAAACTACTTTGGTAATAAAAATCAATGCACAAACAATGAATTTATATATGGTTCTTAATCGCACTTCTTGTGCTACCGAATTTATGGATATTTTACAATTCATAAGATTTTTATGTTGTATAATTAAACAGTATTTTTAAAAATGGAAATAAACCTATATATTTTATGATTACTTTAAAGATGAAACAATAATATACCCTGTAAATAAAAGCAAGTATAATTTTTAAAATGATTCACAATTATGAACCATTTTCTTTTTTTTTATACATAAATGTATTTTTTTAGATTAATTCGTCCAACGTTGGAGCACGATCTCCGATTTTATATACGGTATTCCACTTTCTACGGCTATACTCAATAGAACTGATAACCCCATCTTTGAATGTAATATAGCGCCTGTTAATCCCGTGATATGTATCAATAATCTTTACAATATTGTCGTCTTCGACGTAATACGTCCGCATGTCACCACTCCAGCAGGTTGACGTATAAATGACCTTTACTATTTTTCCTTCAACCTTTTCGACCCAAATATTTTTTGAGATGTAGCATTCAACTTTTCTTTGAGCATCTTCGTAAATGTAAGGTTCCAGAAGTTCACCGTTATCTCCAAATGAGATAACTGCCAAGTCTCCACTTACATAGGTGTCATCATCCGGTTTCACGTTCACATAAACAAACGGGTTTTCAAACTCCTTTGCATTGTTCATCGTTGTAGAGCACATTGGCTGATAACAACCAACAAGTCCCTTGTCATTTTTTGTTGATATATAGGGAAGTTCATACACAAATATATATGATGGTTATTTATCTGTTTTGGAAATAAAAGTAAGTATAATTTTTAAAATGGTTCACAATTATGAACCATTTTCTTTTTGTTATACATAAATGTATTTTTTATATTAATTCGTCCAACGTTGGAGCACGATCTCCGATTTTATATCCAGTAATCCAATTTCTAAGGCTATACTCAATTTCACTGACAAAGCCTTCTTCGAATGTAATATAGCACTTGTTCATACCATGATATGTATCAATAATCTTTACAATATTGTCGTCTTCGACGTAATACGTCCGCCAGTCATCACTCCAGCAGGTTGACGTATAAATGACCTTTACTATTTTTCCTTCAACCTTTTCGACCCAAATATTTTTTGAGATGTAGCATTCAACTTTTCTTTGAGCATCTTCGTAAATGTAAGGTTCCAGAAGTTCACCGTTATCTCCAAATGAGATAACTGCCAAGTCTCCACTTACATAGGTGTCATCATCCGGTTTCACGTTCACATAAACAAACGGGTTTTCAAACTCCTTTGCATTGTTCATCGTTGTAGAGCACATTGGCTGATAACAACCAACAAGTCCCTTGTCATTTTTTGTTGATATATAGGGAAGTTCATACACAAATATATTATTTAACATTGGAAATGTAATATTATGATGACAATATATTGTGTGTCATCACAATTATCTAGAAAATGTGTTACTAACATTATACTAAAATGACAAAAAGTTTCTAAAATATAAATGTATTTTACGAATATGCTAAATTGGTGTTATTTCTCATTATTGCTTTATTTATTTTATGTAAACTAAATAGGAAAAATGATATACCCTATATCAATTAATTGTTAATATATTATGGATTATGATGATGAAGGATTGCTAAATGCTCTTATTAAATCAAACAAAAAAATACAGTTAAAAAATCATTCATTAATAAAAATACAAAAAGAAGATGAAAGTTTACAAATTCAAACGATCTACTCTCAAATCATACATATATATAAAGGAATTGATAATGATATAACAAATGATTATAATTCTGAGATTCATTCATATTGGATATTTGTTGGAGTATATGATAAACTATACTCTTCAGAATCATCATCGAACTCTATGTATTCAATAGCATTAGAATTGATAGCATCACTCGATTCTCGTAAAATTAAAGAGCAAATATATTGTTGCGATCAAATATATGAAACGGTATTAAAAATAATCGAAAAATTGTTTTCAGAAAAATCATTTAATTTGAGAGGTTTCATAAGGCAAAGGAACAATGATTTTGTTTGTTTATTGGCAATTTTCATATTATTAAAGTTGTTTCTACCAAGCATGTATGTTCAAACATTAATGTTGCAAGCTGAATTATCAAAACTTATAGAAACAAAATCTGATAAAAAAATACCATGCCAAAAAGCATGGAAAGAAATCAAATTCATTTCAATCCTTTTTCTCGAAGATAGATTACCTTACATAGAAAAAATTGCTGTATCTAACAAGATAAATGTTATCAACATAGATAACAACATTACCAAAAAACAGATAAACGATTTTCTAAAAAAAATGCAGAAACTGGACGGATTAACTACAGAGAATATGAATTCTCCTCAAAGAAAAATAAAAAAATGAATTTTTGTAAAAAAATTGTTATCTTTTAGTGTAAGTGTTAACTGTGAAATGCGTTTGGTTATATATAAAAGTTCTTTTATTATGTCAAGAGGTCGAAATATTTTGAGTTTTTATATTTCTTTTATTAAAATGATAATCATATAATTTAACACACTCATCAATATTTGGATACTTATATTTTTTCATAGTTTCTTTAACTAACCTTATAGCATCATCATTTTGTAAATACTTTTTGAATTCATTATTTTTCATCTTATTTCTATTTTGATTTATAATTTGTTTTGTCAAAAATGTAAAAATTTCTTTTTCAAAAGAAGTTGCTTTATAATGGTTTTTAAGAATTGTTATAAACAATCGTGTTTTATTTTGAGATATAGGTAGAAAGTTGAAACCTACTATCAACTTATTTACAGAATTCGTATTTACTTTATACCATCCAGATGACGGATAAACAAAAACATTCTGATTATCTGTTTCCTGTTCATATTTTTGAAATAATTTAATAGTTTTCTTTGCTATATATTTAAAATAAATTCCTACTCTATCTTCATATTTAAAAGTATTTACATTTTTAATAATCATATTCGATTTTCCAAACCCTAAAATGCCATTATGTGTAAATTTATGATTATTTAAATCCATTGTATTAAAAATACAATCTTGCATATCTGTGTCAATATCAATCTGAACAATAGAATGTTCAAAATTATAAAAATCAAACCCAGGAATTTTTGTTGGTATTGATTTTATTGGTTCATAAGACCAAAAAATTTTGTCTTCATGAACAATGGTTTCTCCGAATTTATCATTCTTTGTATGTTGAACTCCGTGATATGGACATTGTAGGCACCCATCTATAACTGTACCTTTATCAATTTTTTCACCCATGTGCTTACAAATATTGACTGTAGATATAAGGTTACCTTTTTTATCTTTCCATAGTACAAGAGGTAATTCTCCTACATTATATTTATATGGTTTTGAATAATCAATATTATATCTAATTCCTACACAATGCCAATATTTGAAAAAAGAAGGTATAGAAAACCCATTTGATGTAGATAATAATGTAAATAAAAATATAAAAAATTTCATATATATATTCATATATATATATATATATTTAAGTATTATTTTTAACAAATTCAATATCTTTATTGAAGTTATCTTCAGTTGATAAATCAGGAGTTTCTAATATAATTGTAGTATTATCTGTTATTTTCGACAAAAGTTTTTCAAATTCATATTTATTAATATGTCCATTATTAATAATTTCGTGTCTATCTTTGTGTGATCCAACAGGGTTTTTTGAGTTATTAAGATGAATAACTGTAATTGCGTTCTTAGTATATTTTTGAATTTTTTGGTAAGAATCGGTAATATCGAATCCGGCGGAGAATACGTGGCATGTATCAAAACAAATTCCCAAATATTTTTTTTCTTTATAAGAAAATGAATTATAGAAATCAATTAATTTGTCAATTTCATAAATTAGTTCTGATCCAGCGCCGCAAGATGTTTCAATCAATAACTTAGTATTTGTATACTTTTCATTAATCATTTTATTGATAACGCATGAAACATTATTTTTCATAGTTATTAGTCCTTCTTCATAGGTTTGAGTTGTGTGTTTTCCCACATGAACAACACAGCCTACAATATTTGCTTCATTTGCTATTTTTAAATCTTCCATTATATTTTTGAACCATGGTGTATCTTGAGTGTTTTCATAAAATCTTTTGCCATTATTTAACGATGATGCCAAGTTAATCGTATAAGCGCAATGAATAACTATTGAAAAGTCATTTTCAATATTTTTCAATAAAGGTATATATTTTTTTGAATCAGCAGGTTGGAGGCTTCTGGGGTTTCCTGTAAATATCTGTATAGCATTTCCATTACTTTTTTTTATAATATCAATTTTTTCAGGTAAAGAATTTTTATTTGAAATGTGTGCTCCAATAAATATGCCCATATTATATAATTCAAATATGAATAATTTATTTCATTTTTTGTAATTATATAATAAAAATGTCTGAGACATTTTATGAACCATTAATTCAAATGAATATAAATTCAAAAAACTTGGAAGATTGGAAGAAAAAAATAAGAAAGAGTAATTTTATACCAAACCATTTATTGAGTAAATTGGACATTATTCCACTAACAAATGACATTGAAACTAAAAAAAACTTATACATAGAAAGGATTGAGACATTCTTAAAAGGGGGTAATGTTAAAATGTTATCTAATCTTTTTAGAATCAATCAAAGAAATAAAGAATTAGAAGATATAAAATCAGAATATGATATTAACATGTATAAATTCAATAGAAGCATACAACATTTTAAAGATAAACAAGGAGTTGATGTTGAAGTAAAACTGGTTGTCAGATCACCTCTTCATAAAGGGATAGCATATTATCATTATTTAAAATATAAGAAATTGGCTAATGAATTCAAGGATGAAAAAGATATAATTGCGTCAGTAGATGATTTTATACTAAAACATAAGATGTATGGTTTATATGTGGATGATTTATTGGTTGGTTTTATGGTTATTGAAAAATCAAGATCATTTAATATTGACGGTTTATCTGAAAATGATAAGGTGCCTACTTTTTATATTCAAGAAATATATATAGACAATAATTATAGAAAACGTGATTTAGCAAAAATATTTATTGAATATGCGATTATGATTTGTCCAACAAAAAAAAAATATATATCTTTGATGACATATGATGGGAATCCAATTGTCAAAATATCACAATCATATAAATTTGTATTACAATCTACTCCATCAGAATGTCAAGTAAATAAGTTATTATTAATACGCGAGATGAAATATGCCGATTTTGAAAGGTCAACAAATAGAATATCAAATTCAAGTTCACAATGATAAAAAATGATGTTCTATACGGATATTAATCTATAGTTATAATATGGATATTAAAACCATTTTGTCAAAACTGGAAGACTTTGATGGAAAAACACTAGAAGAATGGATAACAAAAATAGATAGTATATTTGAACTAGTGGAACGTAATGATAAAATAAATAATAATAACTATTTCTTGTTTCGTTCTTTTCATTTGAAACGATTAAAAGAAGAGAACCCCCAAAAAACATACAAAGAGAATATGATAACTATATCTGAGCTATGGCGAGTAAGTCGATAATTTTTGACAATAACTATCTGAAATTTTTCCACAACTAAACTTCAAAACAGATAAAAAAATTGTATTGAAACTTTTATAAGTTAGGTCATAATCGAAAAAGGCAATTATTTTGCATTTATTCTGTTCAACCTTCATTCTTAAACAAACTTTTAGATATTTAAAAATCAATTCGTTTACATCTGCTTTAAGAATTACGTTATTGTCATACGTAAAATATGTTTTTTCACGTCCTGTCAAATTTTGGATAAGTTCATATTCTAGTTTGCATACATCAATATTAGCGATTTGTTTTATAGCTTTGATTATTATTGGATATGGATCTAATGACCAAACACATTTCAGTTTTCTAATGTCATCATTCCATTCATTTACATTTACATTATCATATATATGTGACATAAGTTTTCCTGATATAAAGCCATTGTATACTGCTTCAATATCAATTGGTTGGTCAAATTTATGTTCAAAACTAATATCAAACAACATTATATATATAAACATATATATATATTTACTAAAAAAACAAAAGTGATTAATTAAATAAAAGAATTTATATCAATGAAAAAAATCTTAAGTATTCACAATAAAACAAAATCATTAGATAATGAAGAGACACCTTATAATCCAGTTAATATTTTTTTTACGAGAAAAGATTTGTCTAATATCTTCTCATTCCATCAAATGACTGATGTAATACCCAACAACCCTAATATATATCGTATTGCGTTTGTTCATAAATCCTATTGTACAATGAAAAATGACGATTTTGTAAGGGGTAACAAACATTGTCCCGATGATTGTATTCCTCTACAAGAGCAATCATATGAAAGGCTTGAATACTTGGGGGATGCTATTTTAGGTATGGTAATTGCGAATTATCTATATCAGCGATATCCAGATCAAAATGAAGGATTTCTATCAAAAATGCGAACAAAAATCGTAAATGGCAAGATGTTAGGATATCTTTCTTCTAAAATAGGTTTTAATAAATTTGCGATAATTTCAAAACAAGTAGAAACATCAAATGGAAGGAATAATTACAAAATAATGGAAGATATATTTGAAGCATTTATAGGTGCGTTATTTATAGATTTTAACGAAGGCTTAACTAATATCAATATCACAGGTAATGGCTATCGTATAGCAGAAAGATGGATAATATCAGTTATAGAAAAGTACATAGACTTTAGTGATTTAATAATGAAAAGCACTAATTATAAAGACAAATTATTGTTACATATGAATAATCATTACCAAGATACACCAAAATTTCTTGAGATAGATGTTAAGATAACCAAATTGAATACAAAAGAATTTACATATATAGTAAAGGATAAGAATGGTTGTATATTGGGTCAAGCTACCGGTCCCAATAAAAAGGAAAGTGAAAACGAATGTGCGAGAAATGCGCTAAAATATTTTGGTATAGAACCTGATGAATAATGTTAATATATAATAAACATGGTTAGTCCATTTATAATTATCATTGATTTAGATGGAACTATTGTGGGTGATGTGACATATCAAATAACATCATATAATATTATCTCTATATTAAAAAAAAATAAGCACAAAGTGAATAACGCAAATTCATTACCAGAATGCTATCAAAATAAGAAAAAGTTAATTCGTCCGTATTTTATAGAATTCATTAAAAATGTTCGAAGACAAATAAGTAATTGCTATATATTTGTATATACAGCAAGTGATACAGAATGGGCTAAAAAAGAGATATCTTGGATAGAAAAATACAATTCGGATGTTTCAATAAACCGACCTTTGTTTACAAGAACAAGTTGTATTAACATTAATGGTCAATACTATAAATCTATCTCAAAGATTTTACCAAAAATTCAAAAGGTTGTTAATTCTCATATAGATACCAATAAAATTTTAATTATTGATGATAATTCAGTTTATATAGATTTTCAGAAAAATCTATTACTATGTCCCCGATATAAACATGTATTGTTTAATGATATATGGAATTTAATTCCAAAAAAAGCTTTAAGTGATGAAAAAATTGGTAGAGTGTTGTTGAAATATATCAATAGCAACTATCTAAATCCAGTTTGTAGTAAAGTATGTGATTCCAAGACAGAATTGAAATATAAATCGCATATTTGGTTTTTAAAAAAGTATAAAGACTGTATATTATGTAATCAAGAGCAAAAAAATGATAAATTTTGGTTATATTTATCAAAATTTATTCAAAAGCACAAATCTTATTCAATAGATGCTGAATTTATTGTTGATAAGTTTTGTCAAAAATATAAAACTTTTTAATGGTTGTTTTTTTATATTCTCTTAACCAACTAACTGCTTGTAAGAAACTATCGCATAAATCATCTTTCTTTTTATGACATGCGAGTAAATTTGAAAGAAACTTGCATGAAGAAATATATGAACTGCAAATAATAATTCCATCTTTTTTATTATTTTTATATCTTTGAGATTTGTTTGAACAATATGCGCTTTTCAATATATCATGTCCTTTTAATTTCAAGGATGCGTTAACTTGATGAACTTTATTAACAATACCATCATAGTGTTTAAGATTATAAAAATATCCAAAAAGTAGCATTTGGACAGTTTTCATAGTACCGTTAATCCGTTGAGGTTGATTTTCAAGAAGTACGTTGTCAATATATATTTCAGTATGAGATTTTTTTAATGCATAAGCAATGTCTCCAATTAAAGCATCCATATTTATGTAAACACTTTCGGATATTTTTGAAATAGGTATATAATTAGGTTTTTTTTCAAACAAAGAAATTACTTTCCAAATTATAACTTTATCATCTTGTAATACACATACTGCTAAATTAACAATACCAATATCAAAAGATACAGTTAACATTTTAATTTTATTGTTTATTTTAAAATCTTTATAATACATTCATAAGTGCTATTATTTTTTATTACACTTTTGGACATTTAAAATGCCGATTTTTAAATGTCCAAAGGTGTAAAAAGTAAATACATAATATACTATTAATATATTTCTATATCTATAAAAATATTATTAATACATAAAATAAAGAAATCATATTTATATAAAAATGCTAGAGTCTTTATCAAAAGAAGATATCATTATAGCAAAAAATTTGTATGATGCTGCGATAATGTATCATAATAAACAATACTCAGCAACTATAGCATTATTAAAATTGTCACAAGTGCCAGTTGACGAATAAAAAAAATTGATATCAATATCAATTATTGCAGAAATATTTATTTTGTGGTGTATTTAATTCTTTAATGAATTTCGGTTTATAAGATGGATCGAAATTATTAATAGGAGGTAATATATTTGTTTCATCTAGTGGTTTTTCAATACACGGGACGTGATCGTCTTTCATAACGATTCTGGATGAGACATTATAATTAAACGATGGAGTATAATGTTGTTGAACATCATCACATAACCATTGCCATCTGTTAATTCCAGTTCCTCTTAGATTACAAGCATTATTTGATATTCTGGTGCTTTCTGTTGGTCGATATCCACAATCTCTTGCTTGTATGGATCCATCCACTTTACATAAACCGGTTGAGCTATATTTTCCTGGAAGATATTGATCATTAGAGCATTTAGTTGTTTTATAACTTCTACCACTTAATTCAGATGAATCATCAATTGAAGAACCTGGTGGGCATGTTCCTGAACCAAATTTTTGGTAACGTAAATATGGATCGCTAGGTATATCTTGCGAACAATTCATGCAATCATTTGCTAAAGTGGCAGTTGCATAAAATCCAGGACCCATACTGCGTTTAAGTTGTTCATTATAAGAACACTGATCGTAATTAAGTTTTGTTAAATTATTTTCCATTTTTACTCTATATTGAGAGAATAAAAATATAAATTTTCATTACATTTTGCATCTTTTTTTGTCATTAATCAATTGTTTTGGTAAAGGTATTGATCTAAACATGAGTGCTTGAGATGAAGGTAGGTGTTTCATAGTGGTATCAATTGGTTTTGTTTTGTGATTATGTATCAAACCATCATTTGATGGAACAAACACTCCTTTATCACATTTTGAAATATGTCTTGTAATTCCTTGTAAATCACTTTCTAAATCTATTAAATTTCCTGATATGTGTGATACGCCAGAACCACCTACAAATCCGAACTGATGTCTGCTTACTTTTTTATGTTCAAATGCGTCGGTATTTAGTATATGATTAAGTATTGTAACATTATTACTCTGTTCTATTTTATGGTCTTGTGTGTCATATTTGTTTCTGTTAAAACTCATAATTTATTTATATAATCTATTTTATTTTCTACAATTGTTTACAAACTTTTGACGATTAATATATGAACGGGTATCATCTCCGATAGGTTTATCCATCACGATGTTATTTGGATTTTGTATATCAGACATAACATCAAGTAATGGGATATTGTGATATGTTTGTTTTTCCATTATGCTCTTTTTACAAGAAGCATCTGCTTGTAAATAATTAGTATCTGAACCAGATAAAACATCAAGTTCTTTACTTATATCTCCTTTGCCACGAAGAAGAGAAGGTGGTGATTGGAATGTTCTTTCAAGTAATTGCACTGGGCACCTTGTTCTGGTAGAGGCGCTTGTGTCATTACGAAGTTTTGAGTAGTTATCTATTAAACAATCGTCAGATAATCCATATCCGCTTCTTCCTCTAAGGTTAACATGGTCAAAATAAAACGTAGGCATTTGAACATTTGGAGCCTTACATTCAACGAAATTCGTATCAAACAACATATAATTATTTATTTGCGTATTATTATGATCTTTTGCTTTTTTCCAGCAATCATCTGAGCAAACGTTGTTATTCCAAGTAAATAAATTTGATCCTTTCATACTTTATAATAGATTGAGAAAAAAACGATATCTTTAATGAAGTAAATCGGTTCTATGTAAATTTAAATTAATCATACATTTATCTCCATTACCATCTTTGCAAGAAGGTCCTCTATCATATAACCATTTTCCCAGAGTATCTCTATCATTTACAATAGTAGATGAAGGCATTGTATAAAATTGCCTATGACCGCCTTGGTTTCCATAAATATCGTTGGCATCTGTAATGGATCCTTTGTTAAATGCTTTCACAATTTCTTCGTGAGCATAATCAATATTACAAGCTCCGTGTTGATTTTCAACATCAAATATATTATGGTTCATGAAAGGATTATGGTAAGTCGGTTTAGTGCATTTATCATATCCGTAAAAACTTTCACGTTTTTTATTATAATATAAATTGATAACAATTGTTAAAATTGTTGTTATTATACCAATAGACAGCATATCAACATTTGATGTTAATATCATCATAACAATACTAACAACTATTCCTAAACGAAAAATAGTATTCAGTTTCTCATCCAAAGTCATTTTCTTATTTGGAATAACATTAAAATCGCTTTTTAATAATATTTCTGGTTCATTTAACCAAAAAGTCATAAGGAAACTTCTTTACATTTATAAAATATTAATTATTATCATCAAGTTTTTGTTTCATTCTTTCAACTTGAGCGTTTTTTTTTGTCATTTGTGCCATTTTTTGTTTGACTTTACCAGCTTTCGCTCCTGACATATTAGGCATTCCACCCATGCTACTCATCATTTTCATCATGCTTGATAAATCAGGCATTCCACTACCTTTTTTTCCACCACCTCCAATGTTTCCAGCAAATTTCAAAGCATCTCCAAGAAGCTCTTGTTGATTAATTTCTCCAGAAGCAAGTTTGTCCGACATTTTTTTAGATACATTTGATAGTAAATCACCTAATCCGCTTTCTTTAGAACCAAGAGCGGACAGAATATCTCCATCTTTTTCAATAGATTGCTTAATTTTAGATAAATCTAAGTCACTAACAATATCTTTCGCAAGTTTTCCGATGGATGTGTCTGTTAATCCACCAACATTAAATGGGTCTGAATTCGAACTTTCTTTATTTCCAATTTTAATAATTTTTTCAAGAGTATGTTTATATTCTTCAGGTGCGCTGTCATCAATTTGGTTTTTCTTTAAACATTCAACTAAAATCTTTGTATCATCATCATTTATGTTAGAGTTCCTGAAAATTGAAAATATTAATAAATAGTAATGTAATTTATCATTATCTTTAACAAGTTTCGCAATTGTGGATATTGTAATATTATTATATAGAACATATTCAGAAGATTTCATATATTCTTGGGAAAGTTCTTCTTTATCAATTATTTCTTTCCAGAATTCGTCAGGAACATTTTCATTAACAAATTCAATATTTGTTATTTCTGTTTTATCAAATGTTGAGTAATTTGATTTTACAGAAGTTAAAACATTTTTAGCAGATTTGCTCTTTTCCTTAAACTTTTTAGCGCTATTTTTTACCCGTTTCAGTAAATCAAGATAATATTGATTAAAAACATATACTCTTGAATCAACCATGGCTAATTATTAGTTAAATAATACACGACTATCCTTATGTATGTTGTAAATCATTTTCTCTGCTGGAAAGAATTTCTTCCATTGAAGGAAGATTTCCTTTTTTATCACTATATTTACTTTCACTATCTGTTGTTTTTTGTTCCTGTGTTATATCGGACCAAGAAAAATTAATATCATTAAGAGGCAATTCTTCATTTTCTTGTATTGCTTCAAAGTTTTGAGAATTGTATCCAATTGAAAATCCATTTGGTTCAGTTGTTACTTCATTATTGTAAGATAATGAAGCCTCTGGAGTATCTTTTTCAACTTTCTGGAAAAGTTTTCCACGTGTAGGTAATAGTAGATGATCAAATGCTTCTTTTCCAAATAAGATGTCTTTAGATGGTAAAAGCATTAAAGCAGGGACACTTGTAATCTTTGGGTCAAGCTGTAAATTCTTATTTAGAATATAATCTATTGATACAAATTTGACAATCTTATTATGGTCAAGTTTTTTTACTGTATCCAACAACATTTTAGAATGTGTGCAATGATCGCTATAGAATAAAATCATTCTTATTGTAATTTGTATTTATTATTCTTATGTAAAAATGATATATAAGTATATAAAAGGACAAATAAAAACATGACAAAATATAAGGTAACATTTAATGATATTGATATTTCAATCGTAAATGGCTTACGAAGGGTTCTTTTAACTGATATAGAAATTCCTGGATTTATTGGCGAAGCATTGCACGATGAGATAGATGATACGATTGATATAGAAGTTAATACAGGTGCCCTACACAATGAAATAATAAAGAATAGAATTTGTCAAATTCCAATCTGTTTTTCAGAAGAAGAGATTAAAACTTTCAAACAGGATGACTATAGTTTTGAACTAAAAGTAGAAAATAAGTCGGACGAAATATTGAATGTTACTACAAATGATATCAAAGTAAAACATTCTGGCAAATTTCTTACTGAAAAAGAAACAATTAAGCTCTTCCCGTCTAACAAAATATCAAAAGACTTTATTCTTATCACAAGATTAAGAAAGAACGAAAAACTTGCTTTCAATGCTCAAGCAAAAATAAAAAGCGCAAGATATCATGCTGGATTTTGTCCTGTAAGTGGGGCAAGATACTATTTTGAAAGTAAAGATAAAACTAGTTCTGATGTACTTACAAGAGAAAGGAATTACGAAAAGAATTCATTTGGAGAACCAAAAACAATTGTTCTTAGATACGAATCTATTAATAAACTTTCTGGAAATTATTTATTAAATTGTGCTTACAAAATCATTATTGAAAAACTAAATAATATTAACAACGCACTAGTTGATAATAAAGACAATAAAATACTAGACTTCAAAGCATATAATGAAGATAATACAACTTATGAATTTGTATTTGCTGAAGAAGATGATACAATTGGAAACATTATACAATCATATATACATAATGTATGTATTAGAGAAAAAAAAGAATATCAAACCAATAAATATTGTACATACATTGGTTATGTATGTATTCATCCTCTTCAAAATACTATGAATTTAAGGATTACCCTGCCAAGCGCTAATAACCCGGAAGAATTTAAAGTATTTCTGTATCAAATGAACGGATCTTTGATAAAACAATTAACTGATATGAAAGACAAAAGCAAAATTGAGATCGAATGAAAAAAAAATATTATAAAAGTAATATAAATGAATGAAGATATAACAACTAGTTCTATTTCTTCTGATATTTCATCATACAAAACTAGTGAAGATATCAGTGACGAAAAAATAGAATTAGTTGATGATGATAACAACCGTGATGCTGTAGATATTGATTATGATAATAATGATAATAATGATGATAATGATGATGATGATAAAGGCATAGTTGATGATAATGATATTAATGATGATGATGAAAAGCATGTTGATAATCCTAATTATGAAAACCAAGATGAAATTTTTACAGATAATGAAGAAAATAGCGAAGTTGAAGAAGATGAAGAAAATAGCGAAGTTGAAGAAGATGAAGAAAATAGCGAAGTTGAAGAAGATGAAGAAAATAGCGAAGTTGAAGAAGATGAAGAGGAAGAAGAAGAGGAAGAAGAAGAGGAACTTGATGATGATGATATATTAACTTCCGACGACTATATTTTAACAGATGAAATTGTTGAAAGCATAAATGTTTTATACATTCGAAACATCAAAGATATTATAAATAATAACGAGTTATTTATAACTCATACACATGAACAAATTTTTGATGGTTTTAATACATTATTAGATGACGGAATTCTGGCGCAAGGAGCAACTAAGCTTCATTCAGAAGTTATGAATACAAAACTTAATACAAACAACATATATATATATACTAAAGATGTTCACAAATCATTAGAACTATCTGAGATTATAAATAAAACAAAATCAAATAATTACAAAGCATCACAAAGGCAAAAATGGATACTATTAAATTCAATTGAACAATATGATTATATAAATATAAATTTAAAAATGGATAAACTATATAAAATTATTCATGATAAATATATATATCCTACCAGATTTCTAACAAATGAATTTTCACATTTATCAACATATAGTTACAAATTGCAATATGTAACATATGTAAATGATTATGAAACATTGATGAGTAGAGTATTGGGCTCCGCATTTTTTAAAGTAGAGAAAGAGTATTCTATAGATGACAATGCTGAAATAAATTTAAAAGATTATATAATGCCAATTACATCCATAAATGAACAGGATGTTAAAGATTGTCTTGAAGAATTTACTTTAATTGATAATTTGATGCGAAGATATAATAAGTCTTTTTATTCTTTAAACGTCGAAGATCATGAATATATCAAAAAAATCCAGAAACGTGTTAAACCGGAAAAAGAACATAAAACACAAATGAATTACCTTAATATATCATCATCAACGAAAAATGAAAAATACAATGAATATGACGCTTTGTATGAATCATTAGAGATATATACCATCAAATATGATGAAAATTTATTATTGCAAGATTTAAATACTAAATTAAATGATAATAAAAATCAGAAATGTTTAACAAGTTTGAAAGAATTTATTAACTCCGAAGATATTAATAAAGACCTTGTTAATACTAAGGAAACTATAACTCATACTAATGTCAAACATGCGATCAATGTTATATCAAATAGAAAAGTATTTGAGCATACTTACGATGAGATATCAAAAAATATATTAAAAACAAAAGAAATAATTAAACATAATGAAGGTAAATGGGGAATTAAATTAGCGACATATCAATCACAACAGTATAAAGCTGATATTAATGAAATCAAAGAAACGCTTGCCTATGAAACCAATAAAGCTGGTTTGGTGTTTGATGAGCAAGCTATTAAAACAAATGTGATAATGTCAAAAGGAGAGGATAATATTATTAACAACAGTGAAGTAAAATCTGTTTTGATGAGTTATAATCATGATATTAATTTTCAACAAATGGTTGAAAAAACAATAGTTAAAATACTGCAAGTATCAAAAGAAATAGAAATACATATAGATATACAACAACTTGTTAACAATCTTTACTCAGGCGGAATTTTTAGTCGAGAACAAACTATACAAGCGAAAATTGAGAATATATTATCAAATGAGGATGAAGCAACTCGTAGTTACTATAGACAACTAATACTTTCGGAAATACGAACAGAATATTCGCAAAATAACAAAAGTTTTCTTAAAAAAATAATCGATGCTTTTTATGAATTTGAGAATAATTGTAAACTAATGTTTGAGCACATGGTTTTATACTGGTCTTTTCAGATTATAGAAAGGAACCTAAAAACCGATGAAACATATAATTGTGTTACGAGTTGTTATAACTATTGGAATACTGATGGAACACCATTACGAATAAAATCTAATGATAAATATTCAACATCAGGACCATTAACATACATATTATGTGAGATGGAAAAAATATTAGAGGAGGATGATATTTACACCAAGGATACTATAACTATAACTTCTTCAAGAATTCTTAAACATATTAAGAAAAATCAACAACTTTCTAATCTTCAATCTAAATTAGAAAAATTGCGTGAAGAAAAATTGCGTGATAAAATAGGTAAATCCAAATTGGATGATACAACTTATTCTGAAAGATTAAATAAATTAAATAATGAATCAACTAACGATAATTACGTAAACGCGCTATTATATATGCCAAATAATAAGAATCAAAAGCAAATACATAAATATGTCCTAGGTTGTTGTAAGCAACAAATAACAAATAAATTTAGGGCATTTATTGATATAGAAAATATAGATGAGTTAAGTATAATTAAAGAAACCCGAGATCAAAATTTAACAAAAGAAAAATCGAAAAATATAGAAGAAGTTCATACTGGTATAATATATTCTACACCTTTAAAACCTTCTAATGATAAGGATAAAATATTTAATAATACTTCACAAATAATTATTAATAATTCTTTAGTAGAAATAAAAGATACTGAAATCTTTACTCATATTCTTTCAGAAAATAGCAATTTCAATTCATATTTTACAGAAGAATTTGTAAAATCTTTAACTGGAGATAATGTTCAAGCAAAGTGTGAAAACGAAGCAACGGAAAATTTTACTAAATTCATAAGAAAAATAAATAAGAGAGGAGTTTTACCTCTTCTTATTAATTTTAACATTCCATACAGATATATTAATATTATTGAAACTATTTTGCAGAAATATTCAATAGACATACAAATTTTTGATAAATTTAGAATATTGATTCATAATATTACTCAATGTATAACAAATTTAAGAGCATCATTGTATGTATCATATATTAATCAATATATATGTGGTCAAATACTTAAAATAGTATCAAATATTGAAAATGAGAGTAACCAATTAATATTTACCAAAATCTATGAAAATATAATAATGGAAAGTCGTTTACATATTTTGCCTACAACGAAAGAATATAATAATACAATAAGCTCTTTGCGAGAAGAAAGAAAATTGCGAACATTGGCGGCACTAGATATGATGACACAGGAAGAAAGACAAATTGCGAAAGATAATAAAAAAATGTTCAAAGATTATAACTACATTGGTTCTGACGTTGATAATGCTGAAAATGATTATGTGTGGGGAGGTGATGATGAAGGAATAATTGATAATCAAGTATGAACTTCAGTATATAAAATGTCATCATCATCCGCTTTAACTGGTGATAAATAGAATTTATCTTCAGATACAATTCCCATTACTTCAACATATATAACTTGAATACTATCATTTATTTTTGTAATAAATTTAACATTTTTTCCATGAGTTTTACCTTCTCTATATAATATCATTTCTGACATAATATATAAATCACCATCAAGAGTAGCATACTTCGACATTTTATCAAGAATAATTTGAATATTGAGAGTTTTTACATTTTCAAGAATGTATGAGTATACCAACTGATATGAAGCATTCAATCTTGCTATAATATTACTGCCTTCAACATTTTTCCAAGATAGCATTAGTAAATGTGATTTAACGTTAAACATTTTTTTTAACATTTCAGTATATGCTGTATTGTCAAGTTCATAATAATATGCCTTTGAATATTCCTTGTTAATTACAACATCAACAGGAACACTATCATCAAAATTTTCAATATGTTTGATAAAAGTTGTTGAAACCAAGTAAAAGATAATAAATATGACAACAATAATAACAATTTTTTTAAGCATTTTCTTTATCAATTAAGGATAAATAAATTATGTTTGGATATAAGTAATCATGTCATTAGATCTTCTTTCTTCATAATCATTAGGGAAAGCATAATCTGGAAAAGTTTTTTTATGACAACAATCACCATATTCATCTAAATCGCAATTATAGCAAAAAGGTCTGTATTTATCTTTATCGTATACCTTAGAAAATCCGACTAATTTTACACCAACAGGTACTTCACATGTACCATATTTATCTTCTTTTTTTGGTTTAATACATCCCCCTCTTGAATTGTCATATAATTGATTTGCTTTAAAATAAGGGCAATCTATGTCTAATTGACATTTTTTATCCCATACTGTGAATTGTTTTTTAGGTATACCGAAAGCATCATATGGAGAATTACAAGCAGCCCTATTTTCGTTTAAAGGTTCGTTAAAACAAGCATAATCTGGATTAATTAAATCAGGATGTATTCTAATGTTATAATCAATAAATTGTTCAATGTTATTTCTAATTCTTGGAATTAATATCTTTTTACTGTTTGAAGCAATTTTTAAACTTTCATTTCCAACAAAGAAATCCATAACTTGTCCATAAAATTCTTCAACGTTTGGGAAAAATAGTCTAACTCTATTTATGTCCATAAACTCAAAACCATCAACATATAAAGAAGAATTCCAAAGAACTTCTTTATGAAAATTACTGTTTAATTTTACAAGAGTGATAACACAATCAACATCATTCATTTCATCAGGTTTTATTTTAAGTAATGTAATATTCTTGGGGTTCATTCTATGACCATGTATGATAGCATTAATGAATTCTACATCAATATCATTAATCCATCCAATCGTTTTATTTTCTAAATCATAAGAGCATGATATTAATGGTTTCCTTGATATATGAAAGAAATAATTATCATCAATTGTAAATTTTTCGCATGATTTTAAATATTGCTGTATCATGCAAATAGACAAAAAGCATACTATTATAAATATTAAAACTTTATAATGCATTATTATTATTTTTATCTTACAAAATAAACAAATGCTTAGAAGGTATCAATATGCTATTATTGTTAATGTAGTTATAATAATGATACTTTTTATGTCAAAACCATCATTTCTATTCGATATAAATGGCAAAAAAAAAGAATTTGGTTTTTCTGAAGATGGAAAAAGCATATTAAGTCTATATATAATAATACCATTAATATCAATTGTAAATTATATTATAGTATTATCATTGGATGCTATTTAAAGATACTCTTGCTAAATTCCTTGAAAATTTCAATTATGATAGTGTATTAAGTTATAGCTCTTGTTTTTTGTTAGTAGGTAATACATTTACTGGTAAAACAAGCTCTGTAAAACAATTAATAAAAGACTACGATGTTAAAGAATTAAACGATTGCTATAGTGCCCGTGAAATGCGTGAAAATATTATTAAAACATTAAAAACCAAGTTATTAGAAGACATAACATTTAATGTAAAAAAGAAAGTTATATTGATAGATAACCTAGATGTGATAAGTAGTCTAGATAATACGGTATTTGGAACATTGCATAAACTATTAGAAAGTAATATATGTCATAACGCACCTATAATAGGAATAATCACATTGCATAAAGATTTTCATATTAGCAATACTTTTATAGAACTATCAAAAAAAGTAAAAACAGAGTACACAGATACTATTGAATTAGTAAAATATATAGATCCTAACATATTGTATTTTCAAACACTACCCGAATATTTAAAAAAGAATGTTTTATCTTGCTTTAAAAACCAATTGTTGAACTATTTTTATACGCTTAGAGCATATATGAAATACGATAAATTATATGATTATGATAAAGAGATTGCTAATAACTTTTTAGATGTTGTTAAGATGTTAAAATACGATAAAAGGAGCCCCGGATATCTTAGAATAAGAAAGAATGAAATAGAAATAAAACATATCCCACAGAACAAAAAAAAGAATAAAAATAAAAAGCATGACTATTATCCTTTCAACGAATTAAGTGGATACTATTTAACAAGATATTTTCTTACTACAAAATAAAAGATGGAAAATAAAGAAGTTGTTGATAATATATCTCAAGCAACAGAAAATGCAATGAATAAGATGGCTGATTTATCTAAACAAACCACATCTACTGTTTCCGGTGTTGCTACAAATAGTTTATCTGAAATGAAGAACGCATATAATAAACTTGCTACCGATTCGGGTGCTATATGGGGGCTTGTAGCAATAGTAGTTGTTTCAATTGTATGTGCGCTAATTATTTACACTTTCGTGGTAACTTCAGTTTTTAAGAAATTATCAGTTACTGTTAAAGGGACTAAATACCCTTTAAAAGGTGAAATGTTATCAGTTGTTCCATTAAACGATATACCAAGCAGTAGTAATGGACAACGTCGTACATATACATTTTGGATATATCTGAATGATATGAATTCCAATAATGGTATGTATAAAAATGTTTGGAGTATAGGTTCATCTCCGCCGGATTCTAAACTTAACAAGTATTCTCCGTCGGTATTTTTAGATCAAACAACGAATAAAATGCATATGCGTTTTTCCAAAAATTCTAATCAGCAAAGTGGTGATTTAACGAGTGATAGTGAAGAACAAGTAATGAAAACAGGAATTACTTTAGATTACATTCCTCTTCAGCGATGGTCTCATATTGCGATCGTTCTCAATGATAATTACCAAGGAGGAAATATAACAGCATACATTGATGGAGAACTCGCCAAAAGTGTAAATCATAAAGAAGAATATAATGGTGTGGAAAAAGATTATAACGATCTTAATATTGATATGGGTGGTAAATTATATGTTGGAGGTGATAAACAACAAGGAGGTATGGCTGGATTTTCTGGACTTCTAAGTAAAGTTTCTATCCATAACTATGATTTAAATCAAGGCGATATTATCAAAGATTACCAGAAAGGACCTATAGACAATATGCTTGCTGCTTTAGGATATGGTGTAAGAGCCCCTATATATAAACTTTAATATGAAAAACAATTCTTATTATAATAATAAATATGATTGGGGATATATTACAAATACTCATAGCGATTATATTGATAGTTCTTTTAGCATTAATAGCATATTCAATTTATAATTCTGAAATTAGAGATATGCTTATGGATATGACAAAGAAAGTCGTTGTTAAGAAACGCACAGATATTTTTAAAGGTATCTTTTCTTATGATGGTGAGGTCAAATATAATACATCAGATAGTAAATATGGTGACTATCGTGCGATTGAGCCATCTATGAATCAAAAAGGAGGTGCTGAATATAGTTATAATTTTTGGATGCATAAAACTGGTGATACCCAAGACGATGTTGTTCTTTTCTTAAAAGGAAGCAAAAAGAAAGTACCATATAATTCAAATGAAAAACATTGTAAGAGTTCTACTCAAGATGGTTGGTATATTGTAAAAAATCCTTTAGTGCGTCTGTTTAAACAGACTAACCAAACTCATGGATTAGTCGTTGAATTTAATGGTATAGAGAATCCAGATAGTTTCCAAGAGGGTTATTATGATGCTAATTGTGGAGGTAATGGATTGGATAAGAATCAGCCATTACTTGGTATTGAGATGCTTGATGAGAAATATAATAATAAATGGACAATGATAACAATAGTTATCCAAGAAACAAATCCATCAAACGATATCGTTTTCAGAAATCAAGCGACAGTCAAAATGTATGTAAACGGATATTTGACAATGACAAGAAATGTATCAGGGTCTTTTGAAGAAAATAAAACTACAGCAATGAGACAAAATAAGGGAAATCTCTATTTAAATCCAAATGGAGAACAACTAATAAATGGTCTTATGATCGCTGATTTATCATATTATAACTATGTCCTTTCAGATAATGAAGTATCATCACTATATAAACAGGACTTTACAAAAGTTGGTATGACTAAACCGACAAGAATGGATTTATCATCAAATGATTTTGAAAAATCAGCAGTCGTAGAGAATCCATCAATGAATACGATTAAATCTATATAATTATTTTTTTTTAATTCAAACATAAGAATATATATACAATAAATAAAACATATAAATGCCAGCATCCCCTTTAATTCAATTGATTTCTGTTGGTCAAATAGATGATTATTTTAGTACAAATCCGCAAATAAGTTATTTTAAGTATGCTTATAAACGTCATACTCGTTTTGCTATGGAAAGTTTAAAGATAACATTTGATGGTACTGAACCAACATTTAAATCTAGTGATAATGATAGTTATAGATTAAAGGTTCCTCGTCATGGAGACTTATTGTTAGATATGAATCTTGTTTTTAAATTTCCGAATGTATATTCAGACAGTAATTTTAGATTTAGATGGGTGGAAAATGCAGGAGTATTGTTTATAAAAAAGGCAGAATTGTTTTTAGGTGGTTATGCCAGAGCCATAGATACTTTATATGGAGAGTGGCTAACTATTTGGAATGAATTAACAATGTCTTCAGCTCGACAAAATAGCCACTCAAATCTTGTAGGTAATGTTGCTGAACTTACAAATCCTTTCTTGAAACAAAAAACAATACAATACATCAATAACAGGGTTTCATATACTTATTATCCAGAAAGTGATTTAAATTCAGAAACCCCATCAATAGAATCTAGAAAGGTAAGCATACCATTGCCATTCTATTTTACAAAAAATCCAGCATTGGCATTACCATTATGTGCGTTACAAACAAATGAAATAATACTTAGAATAGAAACTGAAAATGTAGAAAATCTTTATACGATATATGATGATATATTAGATAAGCATATTAGTTCAGCCTATTATAATCAGAGACATAATACAAACATATCAATACATACATTTGTAAAAGAAACTACAATAAGCATAGAACCTTATGCTGAATGTAAATACGCGTATCTCGATAATGATGAACGAGCAATGATAAGTTTGAACAAACGTAATAACGAATTTTTAATAGAGAATATTTACCGAAAAAATACAGAAATTGTGGATGGTTCATCAACTATTGAACTTAATCTTAGCACACCAGTAAAAGAAATAATTTGGACAACAAGAAGGAGAGATTATCGAAACTATAATAGCGTAACAAATTACACATTAGAAGTTCCTAATAATAATAATAAAAGCATTCTAAAAACTGCTAAAATTCTTTGGAATCGAAGTAATGAAAGGGTTGAAGAAAAAGAAGCATTTTATTATAATAAAATAATACCATATCAGCATCATACTAATGTTCCTAAACAAGGTATTTATTGTTATTCTTTCGCATTAAATCCAGAAAAAACCCAACCATCCGGATATTTTAACCCAAGTGGGAAATACCCTATCTCAACAAACGTGTATATTACTTGTGATACAGAATCTAACCTTGAATTTGAAATAACTTTTTGGGTTATATCATATAATATATTACATCTTATTGGAGGGCAAGGTTCATTGAAATTCGCTTAAAGAAGTATTATATAATATATACAAATGCCACGTAAAAAGGCGGAGAAAAAAACACCTAATGCTACCCATAAGGCAGTAGATGAAGTCATGTGTGCGAAAACAAACACACCAACTGACGAAAACATGGTAATCATTTCATTACCAATAAGTAATGAAATGATTGAAAAAATAATTAAAGATGACATGGAATGTAATTTAGACATGCCATTAGCATATGATCCAGTTGGAGAACTAAGTCATTATGAAATAAATGAAGTTAATAATGAACAAATACGATCATGTTGTTTTTGGTGTTGCTATGATATTCCAAACATTTCATATAGTATGCCATGTTCATATAATCATAATACTGAAATATACAGCACTTATGGTCATTTTTGTTCTTTGGAATGTATTTCAGCATATAATTTTTTTGTAAATAGAGGCAGTGATAAAGTATGGTATATAAATTCATTAATAAATATGATGGCAA
>Ga0222719_10000201_pt1 | contig 59939 bp, 86 predicted proteins | sample C33_34DmetaG_FD_165039 | JGI IMG/M metagenome (GOLD analysis project Ga0222719, IMG submission 165039) | Estuarine water microbial communities from San Francisco Bay, California, United States - C33_34D | ecosystem: Environmental > Aquatic > Marine > Unclassified | place: USA: California...
CCCTGACGCACTCGACTGCGGGTTCGCTGGACACGAATTATGTGGTGAATGGGTCTAACAAAGTATGGATTAACTTTGATGGGCAAGGCACCATTGCCACACGAGATAGCTTAAATGTTTCAAGTATTACAGATGATGGCACGGGTACATATACCGTATCGTTTGCATCAAGTATGGCGACTGTAAATTATAGCGCATCGGGAAGCCATAACAGGTCTGGACTTTCTAGCACCACATTTACAAACGATTCCGCTTGGGCCGCTGCAACAGGCTCTATAGCAAGTGTGACTGCAAATAGCAGCAATGTCGCAATAGACTGCGATGCTATTTTGCATATGATTGTCGGAGACCTCGCATAATGACAGTGACACCAGAGTTTCAAGGCACCCACCTGTGGGACAGGCTCTGCTGGGCCAAAGAGAACCTTGAGGGTGTGCAGTCAGACTACCGTGTCGTCTATGAGGACAGCGTCGATGAATGTGCAAAGATACTGGTTCCTGACCCTAACTGGATGGCGTGTGCGCTACAGGGCGGTATCCTGCCTCCTGTCGAAGTATACTGGGAACTAGCCAAAGACGAAGCCCAGCCGGACTTCAAGCGGCACACTCGTGGCTACCTGTTGCATGAGACACCGCCTGTTGGCCCTATGACCGAAGAACAGGCCATTGAGTACCTGATTATGAAAGATTGCCCACAGTCCGTATGGAAATCGTGGGACGAGGGCAACCGCCCAAAGATGGTAATCTGCAAGAAAGAGCAGTTGCCAGCAACTCGTGAGTGGAGAAACGCTTGGCGCATCTCCGACGACTTAGACCTAGCAGCATAAGGAGTAAACTATGGCTGTAACAACCTACATCGTAGACAAGGACGGGAACCAGATTGACGCTTCCACGGCTACCGTTCCATCTGACCGTGCCTTTCGTGGTGCATGGTCTCTGTCAGGAAGCGTCATTTCGGAAGACATGACAAAGGCGAAGGAAATCTTCAAGGACAAGGTTCGTGAGGTTCGCAAGCCACTGCTTGATGCAGAGGACGTGACCTACATGAAGGCACTTGAAGCTGGTGACACGGACGCACAGGCTGCATCTGTTGCTGCCAAGAATGCCCTGCGTGATGCACCTGCCGCTGCTGCAATCGACGCTGCAACCGATATTGCAGGTCTCAAGGCAGCTTGGGATGCAGACACTCTTGGCGACTCGCCTTACGCATAAGGATAACAGGCAATGGCACTCACCCAAATCACAGGAACAGGCATAGGTTCTGTAGATTCTCTTACGCCTACCACAATATATCTTGGTGGTTCGGGTAGTGCCAATGCGCTGGATGACTATGAGGAGGGTACGTTTACGCCGACGCTTACTGGCAGCAGTAGTAACCCTTCAGTTACCTACTCTGGACAAGAGGGGCATTACACCAAAGTCGGCAATTTAATTTCTTTTCAGATTAGGGTTCATACCTCTGCATACAGTGGCGGCAGTGGCAACTTATACATTAGTGGGCTTCCTTTTGCGTCAAGTTCGTCATTGGACAGTTACAGCGGTGCTGTTGGCCTGAATTACCAGTTTGCAAGCAACTTAAATCCTATGGCTTGGACGATTAATTCCAACGCTTCGTTTTTGACGCTTTGGAAAAATGACAATATAGCCAACGTGGTTGTAACAAGCGACGGCGCATCAAGTCTTCGTATAAGACTACAAGGATTTTACTACACTTAACCCCACCAGCGGTAGGGGTTGGACAGGTCGCAGCCAAGCGACGGTAAACAAAGGAGTAAACAATGGCACTAACAGAAACACTTGAATACGACTGCGAGGTTCGTGGTCCATACAAGGCCGTACAGGTTCGCAAAGCCCGCATTATTATGGATGGCAGCGAAGAGATTAGCCGCACCTATCACCGGCACGTCCTGCAATGTCGCACCAAGACAGGCGACACTTGGGGCGACACCGACATCTCTGGCGAAGATGCCAGCGTACAGGCTGTGTGCAACGCCGTGTGGACATCGGCAATCAAGTCCGCTTACGAGACGTTTGTGGATTCGCAAGAAACACCATAAGGACAGACAATGGCATACATCGGTAAATCCCCAGAGTTCGGTGTCCGCAACCGCTTTGTGTATCAAGCTACTGCTGGTCAGACTAGCTTTAGCGGATCTGATTCCGATTCGTTAGTGCTGACATACTCCGACAGCATGTACATGGACGTGTACCAGAACGGTGTTCTTTTGAAGCCTGGTACGGACTACACAGCCACGACAGGTACGACAGTTGTGTTGGTTACGGGTGCGTCCCTGAACGATGTTGTCGAGATGGTGGTGTACGATGCGTTCTCCGTCGCCGACAGCTACACCAAATCCGAATCCGACACACGCTACCCGTTCAAGGGTAATGACAGCATCATCCGCCTCAACGGCCAGACCATCGACGCAGACATCACTATCGACAGTGACGAGAATGGTGTGTCGGCTGGGCCGATTACACAGAATGCCACCGTCACTGTTAATGGATATTGGAGCATCGTATGACCAGCCAACTTAACGTAGATACCATTGTAGACAAGGCTGGCTCTGGCGGTACGAATATCACGGTTGGTAACACTGCTGTTGCTGTGGCTGAAGGCGGCAGTGCTACAACTACTGTTGTGCAGGGGCTGGCGAAGGCGTGGATGCATTCTGATTTTTCTTCTTTGCAAGACAGCTTTAATGCCTCTTCTCTTGTAGACACTGGTTCTGGGGATAATGGAATTAATTATACTTCTGGTATGAGCAGTACTAATTACAGCGTTGGCGTCAAATCTCAGCCTACTAGCGGCAATGATACAAACTTAAACTCCATTGTAAAATTTAACAGTCAAACATCGTCAGCAGTTAATGGTCAGGCCGGAAATGTTGCTGGCGCACTTTTTGATTGCCCTGCTATTTATATTACTGTTCACGGAGACCTCGCATAATGGCAAGCATACTCAAAGTAGATAGCATGCAGGGTGTAACCAGCGCAGGTGATATCACGATTACCAGCGAGGGTGGCGCAGCTACGATGCAGTTGCAGCAGGGCGTGGCTAAGATGTGGGTTGCCGCTGAGACGGACGCACAGCCATTTGACTCGTTCAACACGGCATCGGGAACAGATAACGGAACCGGCGACTATACCTATGCCTTTACGAATGTGATGAGCAACGACGACTATTCCATTACTGGTGGCTGCTCGTATGCCCTTATCTTGTCATTCGACCATCCAGAAAGAACGACCTCTAATTACAATGTAAGGATTTTTGCAAGAACGGATAGTCTGACCAATGACAATGCCAAGAACAATCAGGCAATTCACGGAGACCTCGCGTAATGGCTAGTGAACTTAGAGTAAACACCCTGAAGGATGCAGCCGGTGCGAACAGCGTGGGCATGTCGTATGTTGCCAACGGTAGTGCGAAGGCTTGGGCAAAATGTTCAGCAGATGGCACCTCAATAACTGATAGCTTCAATATAACCAGCCTCGCAGATGACGGAACTGGTTTGCAAACCCTCACTATTGCCAGTGATATGGCTAATACAAATTATGCTGGTCTAGCTACATCGATAAATTCCTTCTGTACCTGTATTGTAGATAGTCATGCGACAGGCACTTATAGGGCGGTAACAAGGAATCAGTCAGGCACTCTTAGTGACGCTATCACACAGTCAGCATTAATGGGAGATCTCGCATGAGTAAGGCAGCAGAACTCGCCGCACTGATTGGTGGAACCTCTGGTTCCTCTTTATCAAACAGGAACCTGATTATCAACGGTGCGATGGCCTGTTTCCAGAGAGCCGCATCGTCTTCTACGTCTCAGGAATATGTTGCCGATAGATTTAGAAACGAATTTTCAGGTGCTAGCGTAACAACTAGCAGAGAAACTTTATCTAGCGGTAGCCCATATGACGAAGGGTTTCGGCACTTCATACGTAATAGTAACACGTCTGTTTCATCGGCTACGAGTGCATATGTTTATCATGTCCATCTGATTGAAGCGCAGAACATAGCAAGTTCTGGGTGGCAATATGCTAGTGCCTCAAGTTACCTGACATTGCAATTTTGGGTAAGGTCTAGTCTTGCTGGCACATACTACGTATTGATGGAGACGCAAGACGGCAGTCCGAACAAGACATATTCGTTTACGTATACAGTGAGTGCCGATACGTGGACAAAGGTAACTCATACTTTCCCCGGCGATTCTGGCATAACCATAAATAATGATTCTGGGGCGGGGTATAGAATTAACTTTGTTGCCTATCTGGGTACGGATTTTTCCACATCGGGCCATACTAACGAGGCTTGGCAAACATTTAGTATTTCTGATTTGGTCGGTGATTTCTCACAAAACTGGGCCAATACAGCGTCTGCTACTTTTGACATCACCGGCGTGCAGCTTGAGGTTGGCGAACAGGCCACGCCGTTTGAGCATCGGTCGTTTGGCGATGAGTTGACTAGGTGTCAGAGGTATTACTTCAAGTTTCTTGAAGGCAGCACAAAAGAGATTGGGGTGGCGTGGTACTACACAGCGGCTCATGCCAGCTTCATGTTCCGCTACCCGACAACGATGAGAGCCACGCCGACGGCGACAGACACCACCGGAACTGGTTATTACACCATCTATAGAAATGCTGGCAGTGATGCAATCGACAGCGTTACTTTTGAGAACGGCAGCACAGAACAGTATAGCGCATATAATAACACAAATGCTTCTGGAACAGCAGGGCAAGCAGGATTGGTGCGTTCCACAAATGCCTCTGCGAAAATTGAATTTGATGCGGAGTTATAGCAATGGATGAAATGACAATCACAGACGCCCAATATACGTCAGACGCCAACGCCACAATTAAATGCACGATTGATGGTGTGGAAATGCAAGTGCCGTGTGACCCAGCCAACCGCCACTACGACGAAATCCAGCGACAGGTCGCCGCCGGTACGCTGACCATTCAGGATGCTGAGTGATGTTTTTTGGCACGTCCACTTTCGCTGACGCGGCGTTTTCCTCTCTGCCGCCGGAGCAGTTGTTTGGCACGTCCAGTCTAAGCGCGAACTTCACACAAACCAGTGTGGCCTCTTTTATAGCTTCCGGGGCTTCCGACATGACCGGGACCTCCAGTACGGTTAATGTTGGGGTCGGCATTCTTGTGGGCGCAACGTCGGTAGAATCGTTGTTCACGCAGACAGCCGATGGAATCGGCGTTCTTTCCGGTGTTTCCGATCAGAGTGCAAACTTTACACAAACATCTGACGGTATAGCAGTTTTATCTGGCGTTTCCTCACAAGACTTCAGCTTCGTGGTCAGTGGAACGGCAATCGGCGTTCTTTCCGGTGTTTCCGATCAAAGCGCGAATTTCACGCAAACCAGTGCCGCTATTTCAATATTGGTTGGCGCGTCTGATCAGAGTGCAAACTTCACACAGACCAGTACGGGATCTGGAATATTCGTTGATAGCGCCTCGCTGTCCAGTAGTTTTGTTCAGACGGGTGTGGGTACAAGAGTACAAACCGGCTCTTCTGAAATGATTGGCACATCTTCGGCCCTGTATGTCGGCACCGGGATTCTGGTGGGTGTGTCGTCGATATCGTCAAACTTTACGCAGGCTACCGCAGCAAACGCCACATTTAACGGCCTGTCTTCACAGAGTTTCTCCGCCGCGCAAACGATTGCGGCGACACGAGTGCGGCCAGGAAGTTCGGCACTGAACTTTTCGTTTGATCAGACATCCACGGGTCTGGCGATTCTTTCGGGCGTGTCCGCACAAGAATTTAGTTTCCTTCAAGATGCTGCCGCTACCCTGATTGCAGGTGGCGCTTCAGATATTTCGTTCTTAATGATACAATCTGCCCTTGGGGAAATACTGTGGGTTGCTGTTGATGCGGGCGCAGATCCGGAGACATGGGCCACGATCACGCACACAGGGGATACTTGGACAGAAGTCTCCGCAGGTGGTACAACAGAGACATGGACAGAGATGGTGAAATAAATGGCATCCACCTATACAGACAACCTTGGTATCGAAAAACCTGGTTCCGGAGAACAGTCGGGCACTTGGGGTACGACGACCAACGCGAACTTTGACATCATTGATCGTGCAATTAACGGTGTCCTCGATCTGTCACTAACAGGCACAACCACAACACTGACCACTTCAGACGGTGCGTTGTCTGATGGTGGGTACAAGGTTTTGGTTTTGGGTGGTTCGCCAACAGGCACTAATACCATCACCATCGACCCCAATGATCAGGACAAAGTCTACCTCGTAAAAAACTCGTCCGGGCAGTCGGCGACCTTCACACAAGGCAGCGGCGGAGACGCCACACTGATTGATGGCGAGACTGCATGGATCTTCGCTGACGGTGCGGGTGCCGGAGCGCAGGTTCAAAAGGCCAGCTTCAATATCACCACAGCACAGATATTAGACGATGCCGTTACTACGGCGAAGATAGCTGACGACAATGTTACTACGGCGAAGATAGCTGATGACAATGTCACTACGGCGAAGATAGCTGATGATGCTGCCACTTCTGCCAAAGTGGACATGGATGTGCAAACAAAATCGGCCACGGCCAGTGTGACGTTGAGCGCCACCGCCGTTCAAACCTATGTAAAACATTCTGGAACTGGAACCTTGTCTGTGGGTGTGGGTCAATATGATGGACAAACAATAAACATCACAACTACTGGAACAATGACAGTATCTTGGTCGTCTGGGTCACAAGGCATAAGTCTTGGCAGTGACACTAAAATTGCTAGTGGAGTTTACGACAGCACCGCTGGATATTGGTTCTTTAGCGAGACAGTTACATCTTAAAATGCTTGTTGCAAAAGGATTATCGAAAGTAAATCTAACTGCCGGGGGTGATGTATCTACTGCGGCAGGGGCGGCATATGCACTGCCCGTACAAAAAATAGAAGTCACTTCATCCTTCACGGGTGTAGTAACCATTCCCAACAACGATAATCACGTTATCGTTGACTTGGACGTTGGCAGCAATAGCGTTGGTGGAAATGGATCCACTCCGATTGTTTACAACAATTCGAATAGTGTAACTCTTCGTATATCTGGTTCTGGAAAGATAGGATCTGGAACCATATCCGGCGGCTCTTTTGTCGCTAAAACAACTGACGCAAATGTGTCCTTTACAGATGGCTTCGTTCCTTATGCTACGTCGGACAGTGAAAATTATACTTTGCCGCAAACAACAAAAAGTAAGGTAAACGGTCTTTCCACTTTTGTCACAACAACATCTGGGGTGGCCCGCTCTACCGGCGGCTCTTCAACGGATGGAAACGGCACCGGAACCTACACCGTCGCGCAAACGGGCCGTGTTTATTTTATCGTCCTTGGTGGCGGAGGCGGGGGTGGTGAATGGTTTGGCCGTGGCCCCGGTGGTGGTGCTGGTGGTGGCGCGTATGGATACTTTAACAGTCTTTCTGCTTCTACCTCAATTAGCATAAATTTTGGCGGGTCGGGTTCCGGTAACGGTTCTGACGCAAAAGGTAGTGGAGGTCAGTCTAAACTGACCATCGCCGGCACAGCCTTGGTGACTGCTAACGGAGGGGCTGGAGGTCAGACGCAAGGCGGTGGTGGTGGCGCAGGAGGCACGATAACTGTTGTCACCAATAATGGAACTTATCCAGTCACTAGCACAACAACAAGGAATGGAACTGCGGGAGGAAATGCGCCGGGGAATGGTGGTCAAAGCTGGTTCACGCAAGATGGCGAGGACGACTACAACTGGAGAACAAACACAGTAGATGCTAACCCGGGTCAGGTTTGGGTGTCTGGAACTAACCACGGGTGGGGTGATGGTGGTGGCGGCGGAGCGGGTCCGAATAAAGGGGGCAACTCTGGCGCGCCGGGAATTGTGTTTTTATGGCAAGACTCTTACACAGTAACAAATGCGGGAGATCCGTATTATCCTGAAGTAAAAGCCTTTGGGGGCACTGGTGTGACGACGGACGCTCAAGGCACTCCAACATCTGGCATATCTTTAACATCGTTTTCTGGTGAGTATACTAGAGCGGAGCTTTCGTAATGCCACTGACGAAACTACAATTCCGCCCCGGTGTGAATCAAGAAATCACCTCGTATTCCAACGAAGGTGGTTGGCGCGACTGTGACAAAATCCGCTTCCGCTTTGGCTACCCGGAAAAGATCGGCGGCTGGGAAAAATACACGTCCAGCACCTACCTTGGTTCGGCCCGTGCGCTGCACAACTGGATTGCACTCGACGGTTCGAACTACCTCGGCATCGGCACTCACCTGAAATATTACATTGAAGAAGGTCAGGGGCTGAATGACATCACCCCTATCCGGGTCACGACCAGCGCGGGGGATGTGACGTTTGCAGCCACCAACGGAAGCACAACTATCACTGTCAGTGACACCGCGCACGGCGCATTCGAGAACGACTTTGTCACCTTCTCCGGTGCAGCATCCCTCGGCGGCGACATTACTGCCGACGTACTGAACAAAGAGTATCAGGTCGTGCGCGTCGTTGATGCGGACAGTTACGAAGTAACCAGCGCAGTTGCAGCCGACTCTTCTGACACAGGAAACGGTGGCGGAAGCACCGTTGGCACTTATCAGATCAACACGGGCCTCGACACATCTGTTGGCGGCACAGGTTGGGGTGCGGGCACATACGGTCGTGACGGCTGGGGCGATGCTGCGTCCAGCGGCCTGACCACCACCAACCAGATCCGTCTGTGGTCACACGACAACTTTGGTGAAGATCTGTTAATCAACCCGCGTGACACAAACATTTACTATTGGGACAAAAGCAACACGCTGTCCAACGCCGCCGTTGAACTCTCCACGCTTTCCGGCACACCGACCAGTGTCCCACAGATTGCAAAGCAGGTTCTCGTATCAGACAGAGACCGGCATATTATCGCCTTTGGCTCAGACGGTCTTGGCGCTAACTCGGCAGCTACGCAGGGTGACGGTGTACAAGATCCACTGCTTATTCGTTTCTCGTCGCAAGAAAACCCGATTGACTGGTGGCCAAGTAGCACGAACACTGCCGGCGATCTTCGCCTTGGCGCAGGTTCGACTTTCGTGCAGGCGGTGGAAACCAAGCGTGAGATTCTGATCTGGACAGACACGGCACTGACTTCCATGCGGTTTATCGGCCCGCCATTTACATTCGGCCTTCAGCAGCTTGCCTCAAACATTACGATTATGAGCCCGAATGCTGCCGTTGCCACCGAGGACGTTGTCTTCTGGATGGGTATCGACAACTTCTATGTCTATGCCGGTCAGACGCAGCAGCTTCCCTGCACGGTAAAAGACAAGGTGTTCCTGGACTTCAACCTTGAACAAGCAGACAAGGTCACGTCTGGTATCAACTCCGAGTTCTCGGAAGTCTTCTGGTTCTATCCATCAGCGGACAGCACCGACAACGACCGGTACGTTGTGTACAATTATGGCGAAAAAGTGTGGTACTTCGGTACTCTGGAACGCACAGCTTGGCTGGACCGTGGTGTTCGGAGCTATCCGATTGCGACTGGATCCTCGTACATTTACAACCACGAGTTAGGCTACGACGATGACGGTTCTGCGATGAACTCCTTCATCGAGTCCGCAGCGATTGACATTGGCGACGGGGACAAATTCACGTATATACAAAGGGTGATTCCGGACCTGACGTTTAATGGTTCGACGAATCTTAGCAGCCCGCAGGCCACGTTTACGGTCAAAGCTAGAAACTTTCCGGGCGCAAGTTTCGACAACACGGCATCCGGTGATGCAGTCCGCACGGCAAGTTCCCCGGTTGAGACGTTTACAAACCAGTTGTTCCTTCGTGCCCGTGGTCGCTCCTTCGCATTGCGGGTGGAGTCAGAGGCGCTGGGAGCAAAGTGGAAGCTGGGTAGTCCGCGCATTGATCTGCGGCCAGACGGGAGGCGCTAGTGTCATCGAATCAGATAGCACCGCCAAGGCTACCCGAACCGCCTTTCGAGTACACGCAGCAGTACATGGCTGACCTGACTCGTGCATTGGAGTTGTTTATCGCGCAGGAACGCAACCCCGGCGAGTTGCGCGGCACGAAAATTACGCTGACGGATCTTCCGACCAGCGCGACTGGACTAGAGAGCGGCGCACTGTATAATGATAGTGGCACTGTAAAAGTGGTGACCTGATGGGACTGTTTAGAAACATTACAAAAAACATCAGCAAGATTGCACCGATTGCCATTCCGGCAATGATCGGTTTTGGTCTTGGTGGTGGCTCGATGGGCGGCATCGGCAGTTTTTTTAGCGGTCTGTCTGGCGGGCAAAAACTTGGTCTGGGACTTGGCGCCTTGGCGTTGGCGGGAGGCTTGGGCCAGCGGCAGGAGTACAGTTTCGAGGAACGCCCCGAGCCTGTTGGCAAGGACTTTGCGATCACGTCTCGTATGCAGGATGGCAGGATCGTACAGTTAAATGACCCGGAAGACCTCGCAGACTACCGTCGTGAGATTCAGGGCGGTATCGCTACCATGATGCATGGTGGGGAGGTCAACGGACCAGGGACCGGCACATCTGATTCAGTTCCTGCCCGTCTGTCCGACGGTGAATTCGTAATGACAGCAGCGGCTGTCCGTGGAGCCGGTGGCGGAGATAGAGATATCGGCGCTGCTAGAATGTATGATATGATGGCCGAACTGGAGGCCCAAGCGTAATGGCTGTAGCATCTCAACAAGTGACAACGAGACTGCCCGAGTTTCAGGAGCAGTATATTGCAGATCTTCTGACTTCGGCGCAGAACCTGTTCAAACCCGTGTCGGAGGGCGGCAAGGGCTTGTCCATGCCGTTTGTCCAGCAGCAGCTTGCTGGTCTATCAGAGGGTCAGCAGCAGGCGATTAGCTCGGCACTCTCTGGTGTTGGGGCATATCAACCGTTCTTGCAGGGGGCACAGGCAGGACTGACTGGGGCGATGCAAACCGCTGCCGGGGCCAGTATGGATCCGAATGCATATAAGCAGTATATGGACCCGTATCTGGAAGACGTGGTTCAGCGGGCGCAGTCCGACATCGGTCGTCAGGGTCAGATTCAAGAGCAACAGGCAGCAGCTTCGGCTGTTGGTTCTGGCGCATTTGGTGGTAGCAGGCAAGCAGTTCTTCAGGGCGAGATTGGCCGCAACACACTGGAGCAGCAGGCTCGTACAGGTGAGCGTCTTCGCAGCGCCGGGTTCTCGCAAGCCTCAAAACTGGCGCAAGACGCAGCATCTCAGCAGCTTCGGCAGGCGCAGCTTGCCGGCGGTTTGTCGCAAGGTATCGCCGGCCTTGGTCAGCTTGGTCAGCAAATGGGTACACAGGATATCAACACACTACTTGGTATCGGTGGCCTGCAACAGCAGCAAGCACAGCAAGGTCTGAATGTTGCACAAGCGAACCAACTGGCACAGCAGCAGCTTCCGTTCCAGCAGCTTGGCTTCTTGGGCGACATCTTCCGTGGCGTCCCGGCACTGCAACAACAAACTACCCAGACCTATACACCTCCGCCAAGCATGCTGTCTCAGGGCATCGGCCTACTTGGCGCAGGCTTGTACGGCGGGTTGTTCAATTCGTAGGACAGTGGCATATGATGCGTAATCCTCTTGATCGTCGAATGTTTGCTAACCCGCAGCAGCGCCGTAGTGCAGCGCGGGGGCCACGAGGGATCTTGGCCTCCGGTCCACGGATCATGCAGGCTGCTATGGAACAGGAACCTGTTCGTCGTCAGACGGGCGGCTATCAAGGTCCGGCAACCGGGCTGGGCATGTCCGGGTTTACAGACCTTTTGAATCAATACGTGCTTGGCCCCAACATGCAGATTGGCGGCTCACCGTCCACGGACGAGTCCGTGTCTTCTCCGGCAGCGTCCGGAGCAGTGGTGCCCAAGCCGACTCCGAAACCGCAACCGGCACCCGGTGCCGGAACTTCGGAGTTCCCTGATCCGGATGTGCCATCAACGCAACCGGGTGACGTGAACTTCGGCCCTGAACTTATCGGCGGTGCGCCTTACCCGCAGCCTGGTGCCGTTGACTCTGCAACAGGTAGCATCATAGAACCTACTCCGCCTGCGGCAGATGATACGCGGGAGGATAAGCCGAAAAGTGTCTTTGACGAACTGAAGCAGATACTGGAGACCACCACTCCCGAGGGCAAGAAGAAAGCCACAAGCGAGTATGTGGGCGAGGCGAAGAAACTTCTGGAAGAGTATGGCATTGAGGCGCCCGACCTGAAGAGTCGCCGCGATCTTCGTATCATGGAGTTCTTCCTGAACATGGCTGCGGGTCAGTCGCCTTATGCGTTGACCAACATTGGGACGGCGGCAAAAGAAGCCTTCCGTGGCTACGGTGATGATGTTCGCGAGGTAGAGTCTGCCGAGCAGAAGCTCAAGCTGGCCGGTCTTGAGATGGGTATGGCTGAAGAGGCACGGGACGAAGCTGCCGCGCAAGCACTGCTCCTCAAGAAGTACGACATCGCCGCCGACCTGTTCGAGAAGATCAACGACCTGCCGGACAAGTCGCAGCAGATCAAGGTGCTTATGGAAACTTACGATGTGCCCCAAGAGGATGCGATCAAAATGGTGTACCCCGGCAAGACTAGCACTCCGCAGGGTTACGAAATTCGTCGGGATGACTTTATCCAAATGGGCCATAGTCCTACTGTTGCAGCTTACCTGTCGGCGGGCGGAGCAACATTACTGGCCTCTCTTGCAGAAGGCAGTCCACTAGGTGATCAGATCGCGGCGGCTGCGGTTGCCGGAGGAGGAAGCCTGACGCCGCAAGATGCAAAAATCCTTGGGATACAAACTACTTCTGTAGGAAACTAGCCCGATGGCTAGAATCATCCAGCACAACGGGAAGTTCATCGAAGTTCCCGACGATATGACAGACGAGGAGGCTCGTCGCCGCGCCGATGCGATGGCGGGTTCAGGAGAAGAAAAGCTCGTCGCTCGTGATCGTATCGTCGATCCTTCTGTAGAATCAGAGGGCAGCCTCCAAGAGTTTGCCGAAGGTCTGGGGTCTGGTGTCACCAAGGCGGTGCAAGGTGTCGCCGAACTCGGTGGCATCGCCATTGACTCCGTGTTCGACACCAACACAACTCGTGCTATCAGCCAAGCTGGAGACGATGTCCGTGAAGCTCTCGGACTCGATCCTGTCGGAATCGCTGGCACCATTGGTGATGTAACAGGACAGTTCTTGCTGCCAGGCGGTGTGGGTGTCGCCGCAGTCTCTAAGATTTCCAAGCTCGGCAAGCTGGAGAAAGCCATCCGTCAGCAGGGCCGTGGCCGTGTCGCTGCCGCAGGCCCAATGCCGGCAAGACTAACACGAGGACAAACAGCAAAGCTGCGGGCACAGCAAGCCGGGGCCGCGCTGCTTGTAGACGCAGCCGTCGCTGACGACGGTGTCACCACCATCGGTGATTTCGTTGACGGTGGGCCGACAATGACCGAGAAGGATGTTGGTCTTAGCGGCAGACTCGAAGCTGGCCGCAGGTTTCGTAACAAGATCCGACTCGGCGCAGAAGCCGGTGCACTGGCAGCGACATTTCCCTATCTACTCAGCACGACAGCACTGGTTGCAAAACCCGGACTAATGTTGACCGGCGAGGTTCTGGCACCGGTAGCATCAGGAACTCGTGGTGCACTGCAAAAGATTGCCGAAGCGACAGGCAACAGTGCGGCAGCGCAATACATTGGTAACATGACGGTGCCACGTGCGATCACCCGTCGTGCGGCCACGGATCCGGATACAACGATCTCGGATGTATACGAGGGGGTCAAAGCCCGCCTTCGCTTCCGTGGTAATCTTACGACCGAGGCTGCTGAACGCCGGTCCGCGATCCAGGGTTTCATCGACTCGCAGGCCAACAACGCAGCGTACACGATCCGGCAGCTTGAAAAAGAGACAAACAAGATCTTCAAGGGTGCGGACACCGTAAACCTGCAAGGGTTCGGAGAACTTAGCCGCGTTGAAGTTATGAACTCGATCTACGGATTCCTGACCAAGGATGCAAACTTCCTGAATAGTGCCGAGGTTCGCAGGGCCGCAATCCGGCGGGCAGCGCGAACAGGTGAAGCCTTTGATCCGAACAACGCCGACCACTTGATCGAAGCTATTCCAGAGTTTGCCCGTGCGTCTGTCTTGAAGATGCGCCAGCAGATTGACGACTTGTCCGCTCGTATCGTCAACAGTGACTACGGCACACAGAACGTATCGCAGTTGGTGCGGGACGAGATTACAGAAAACTTTGGCAAGTATCTCCGCCGCAAGTATCGCGTGTTCGACGACCCAGATGCGTACTTCCGTTCGGACGAGTACGTGCAAAATCGCCGTGAGGTTATCGCGTTCTTGCAGCAGAACCCCAACACTGCACGAAACCTGTACAACAAGATTGTCAGCGAAGCAGACCTTGGCAACCAGCTTGCCGCCGACGCACCCGTGACACAGCGCGTGATCAACGATGTGGTTGACACATTTGTGAACCGCTATCGTACTCGTGTCGGCTTCCTTGACAACAGCGAGACGTTGTCCCGGACTGCGAAGCAGAAGATGAGCCGAGACATGTTCCGTCAGCGCCGCCTCGAAGAGGACGTGCTGAAGAAGCTGCTTGGCGAAGTCACAGATCCTGTCGAAGCCTACGTTCGGACGGTGGGAGATCTTGCGGAAACTGTGGCGCTCGATGATTTCTACGGATTCCTGCGGCAGGGCCGGGGGCAAATCATCGACGGTGCTCGTGTTGGTGGTGACGACATCATCGACGGTAACGTGTACGAAAGTTTGTCTCTTGCCAACAGGGCAGAATATATTGAATTAGTAGACAGTGGGTTCGGTTCATTGACTTCCGCCGGCAAGGAAGCAGGCAACGAAGTACGAACTTTCGCCCGCAAGCCCGTATACAATGACCTTACTCGGAACACAAAACAGTTTAGCCCGCTGTCGAACATGGCGATGAGTGCCTTCCTGCTCGGCAAGGGTTTCACTCAAAAGGTTAAGACTGTCTACAGCCCGATGACGCAGATTCGTAACGTCACCTCGGCGGCGCTTTTCGCTGCGGCACAGGGTAACGTGGGCCGGGGCGCGAATGTGTTCGAGTCCGTTTCGCTTGTTCTGGAAAACATCCGCAAATCTTCGCCCGAGGATCGGGCAGCATTCTTCCGTGAGTTGCAGGAACTTGGCGTTGTGGGTACGCAAGCACAGCTTCGCGAACTTGAAAGAACTATCGAGGATGGCCTGTCTCGTTTGTCCACCGACGAGGTCGATCAGTTTGGTGTTAACCTCGGACAGAAGAAGTCACGAGGCCGCGCCGGTCAGTTCTTGGGATCTATCGATAAACGCGCCAGGGATCTGTATCAGGGTGGGGACGACATCTGGAAGATCTACAACTTTGACTTCGAGCGTAGCAAGCTGGTCAATGCGTTTGGCGGAGACGTTGCCGCCGCAGAAGATTTCGCTCGGGCACAGGGTGCGAAGAGTCTTAACGCATACGCTGCCGACATTGTGAAGAACACCGTGCCAAACTACGAGCGGGTGCCGCAGTTCATCGAAGGGTTGCGCCGTCTGCCTGTTGGTAACTTCATCGCGTTTCCTGCCGAGATTGTTCGCACGTCCTTCAACACTTTGAACCGTGCCATCGACGAAGTGCAGATGGGTGCGCGGATGATCCAAGAGGGGCGGGCTGCGGGCGATCAAGCACTGATGCAGCAGGGCCGCAGTATGCGGGACATTGGTAAGCGGCGGCTCAACGGATTCGCTGCAACCACGATGGTGGCCGGTCCGGCTGTGCAAGAAACCGCGCTGTATCTAAACGATCTGTCACGAGATACGCTTGACGCACTACGTGAGATTGCACCTCCGTGGAGCAAAAACAGTACACTTGTTCCGACTTCTGTGGACAAGGATGGCAACATCACAGGTTACGTGGACTACAGCTTCACCAACCCGTATGACTATCTGCGTCGTCCGGTCATGGGTGTAATCAATGCGATCAACGACGGCAAGGAGCTTGACCTCGATGCCAGCAGCATAACGCTAAATGCGATGGGGCAGTTCCTGTCAGAGGTCGCCTCGCCCTTCGCCGAAGAGTCGATTATCTTCGAGCGTCTGTTGGATGTCACAGCACGTGGCGGTGTTACCAAGACAGGTAACAAGGTGTGGAACCCGGAGGATACTCCGGGTGAGGTGGGCTTCAAGTCTATGACGCACATCTTCGAGGCATTCCAGCCGACGATCATCACCGACTTTGCAAGCATCGCGCAGGTCTCGCCAACCACCGGTGACGTTGAGTTCATCGTGCCGGGGCGTCTTGGGGCCGCGCTGCTTGGGCCAGAAGGTCTCGACAAACGTGGTAATGTTCGCCAGCTTGAAGAAGAGATTCTTCGCTACTTCACTGGCATCGGCGAACAGAAGGTTACCCCGGAGTCATCGTTCCGTTACCGGACATACGCGCACAACGAATCTGCCGTGCAGGCACAGAGAAACTTCAACCGTCAGCTTCGTGCGTTTGGTCGTACCGTCGAGGATCCATCCGTCATCATCGAGAACTATCGTCAGGAAAACGAGCGTAAGTTCAAGGTGTACAATCGCGGCTTCAAGCTGATTCAGAACATGAAGAAGCTCGGCATGGACGAGAGAGAGATCCGTCGGGCTGCGAAAGAGTTTGGCTTCTCCGGATACAAAAAGATTCTTGCTGGCCGCTTTGATCCGGTGAACATCGACAGCGATATCATGAACGACATCACTGCGTTCTACCGTAGCGTAGGCCGTCAGTTTGACCGTCGAGGTTTGCAGCGCGAATTGAACCTGATCAAGCGTGACTATCAGCGCAGGCCACTGACTGCGGAAGGCGTTGAAGAGCGCAAGCGTCCGGTGTTCCGGATTGAAATGCCATCGTCAGAAACACAAACCTCCACGGCGACGACTCCTCCACCGGCGCCCGTGGATACGGGAGCCGTCGTTGACGCTTCAATTCCGACGGCTCCCGTACAACCTATGACGAATCAAGCCACGCAATCCACGATCCAGGATCCACGGACCAGGGAGTTGTTTGAACGACTGCGAGGGGCTGGATAATGTTTCGCTGGCTGCTACACTTACTACGCACACAGAACACGGGCGACATGAGTCAGCACCGTCTTCATACCACCCGGTATGAAGATCTCTGCATGTAGGGGGTGACAATGAATTTAGAACAGCTTCAACACGAGCTTGCCATCGACGAAGGATGCAAGCTCGAGATCTATCTCGACCATCTCGGATACAAAACCGTGGGTATCGGGCACCTAATTACCGAAGATGACGAACTTTACGGCTTCGAAGTAGGCACTACGGTCTCTCAGGAGCACGTCGATGAACTATTCTACGAGGACATTCAACGAACTGTACGAGATTGCGAATTATTGTACAGCGATTTCAATGACTTACCTGAAGAGGCACAATTATGCATTGCGAACATGTGCTTCCAACTCGGTCGGCCACGGCTCTCGAAGTTCCGAAAAATGAAAGCAGCGGTCGATAATCGGGACTGGGCCGAGGCCAGTCGCCAGATGTTGGACTCGAGGTGGGCTAAACAGACTCCGAATCGGGCGATGCGACTGGCTCATCGGATTCAGGAGTTGGGTGATACATAAGGTAGAACACACCGCAGTCCTTGCAGTGTAGATTCGAGACGATGAAGTAGTCCTGATCGTCTTCGACATCGTGGTCGCCGCCCCAGATTACATCACCGCCGCAGCCAAAACATTTGATATTCATCTCGATATATACCCCAACACTTTTTCTGCGGCCTTCCTAGCGGCCACCGCTTCTTTGAATGTCTTGTACGTTCCGAGTTCTGTGAACTTGCCTGCATGATAGATGTAGGCTCTCCACCTACGCTTCTTTTTTACCCAGTTCACACCCATGACACCGGAAGTATTGGTGCTAGGAAGTTTTCTATTTCTAGAATTTATTTGTGGCGTAACACACCGAAGGTTCTCGATGCGGTTGTTGCACCCATCTCCATCGATGTGATCGATTACATACCCTTCGGGGATATCACCGTGAACCAGCGACCAAATGATTCGGTGCTCATACCACACATACTTTGTTTTTTTGTCCTCACTTGTGTACCTCACTTGGCGCCTCGACCATTGGCTGTCCCTCAAACTGCCAGCCCTTTTTCCTCTTCGTAACCCTTCCTTCCAGAGTAGGACACCCGCTTCGTCGTCATATTCAAAAAGTTTTTCCCACAGCCTCATGAATCCTACCCCACCTCACCCCAGTTGTCGCCAAGCTCGGCGTCCACATCGAACGGCACCTTCAAGTCTGGTACACAATTCTTCATGATATCGACAATTTTCTCGGATTGTTCACGAGAGTTCACGCTAAAACACAATTCGTCATGCACAGTTAACATTGGCACCAGTCCTTCTTCATAACACGTCACCATCGCCTTCTTGGTCTGATCCGCACTTGACCCTTGAATCAGTCGGTTCAACGCCTTGTAGGTGAACGCACGACGGATCATGCCCCGGCCTCCGTACTCCTTCACTGCCTCTTCGAGGGGCAGCGCACGGTTATACCCGAACGCCTTCGGCTCCCATGTATCGAAGCGACACTTTCGGCCAAGCCATGTTCGGATCACACCCTTGTCCATCGCTTGGTTCATCGCCAGATCGGCCATGCCTTTCACGAACGGCACCTTGTCGTGATACCTGTGCAACAGTCCCTTGGCGTCCTCCTCGGTGATGTCGAGGGTGCCGGCCAGCTTCTTCCGGCCCATGCCGTACATGATGCCAAGGTTCACAGTCTTGGCTTCCTTGCGTGACACACCTGCCATGTCTGCCACCATTTGGTGGAAGTCAGCATTGCCTTCGTGGTACATTCGCACCACATCATCAATCTGTGGATCCCGCCGGGCGCCGGTCAGCGTGGCGCAATAGTGTGCCAGCCACCGTGGCTCCTGTGATGCGTAGTCAAAGCTGCCCCACTTCTCTCCATCCTCCGGGATGAAGAGACCCCGGATCATCTTTTTGATTTCGGGGTCACGGGCCGGGATTTGTTGGAGGTTGGGGTTGGACGAAGAAAATCGTCCGGTGACTGTGCCCCCTTCATCTGAACGAAGAGGGTGAAAATCACAATGGATACGACCGTTATGAGAATGTTCAAGAATTGTTTCAATGAAGGTCGTGTTGGCCTTGTTAAATTCGCGCAGGCGTACAATCTTCTGCGCCACCGGGTGAGTGTGGTTCGCAAGAAATGCTTTTGTAAAGGCTGGCGCATTCGACTTTTCTGTCCTGTTGTAGTTCAACCCAAGGGCGTCGAACGCCTTTGCTATGGATGCAGCGGCCCACGGCTCCACAAGGACGCCGGTCTCTTCCTTTACTTCTTTAAGTAACACATCCTCACGGCGCTTCAGTTCCTTTTGCACATCGTGTGCCTTGTCCACATCGACACGCACACCTTTCGACTTCATGTCGAGCATCAACGGAAGCAGTGCTGTTTCCAACTCGAAGATGCTGTTGACTTCGTCCTTGTCGATGTCAGCCCGCAGCCGGTCCCACAGGCGCAGCGTAACAGCAGCGTCTTGCTCCGCATACTTACCTACGAACGAGGCGTGTAGCTTCCACATCTCCCCCTTCGGATCGACACCGTACATCGATGCCGCAGCCTTCAGCATCTTCTCGTTCTTCCATTCACCGAGGTACTCACCTGCTAGACTGTTCAGGTTGTACCAGCGGCGGTTCTCGTTCAGCAGCGGTGCCGCCACCATGGTGTCGATGACCTTGCCCTGCACCTCGATGCCGGCCCAGCGCAGCCAGCCCAGATCGTACATGGCGTTGTGCATGATCTTCTCGATATGCGGCGTGGCAAGCTGCTTCTTCAACCAGTTGACCACAGTCTTCTCCGGCATGTTGCCGCCACCTTGGTGACGTACCGGGAAGTAGCCAACGAAGTCGCCGGCAGCTACAGCGTAGCCGATTACATACCCATCATTGCGACACCAACCCGGACCTAAGGTCGTCAGGTTCGGGTCACAGGTTTCAAGGTCAATCGCAATTCGGTCACAATTCGTCAGGTCCGGCAGCGATGCTGGCGGATACCACTCCTCTTCGAGGTCGAACAGATCAGCCCTCATCGTTTGAAATCTCCCCTCCCAGTGCGGCGTAGCCTATAATGTCGGTCCACGAATCATCCTTGTGCATGTCCTCGGCAAGACGGGCCAGCTTCAGTCCAACCATCATGGCAACCACTTCGGTCGGCGTAATCTTGTCCAGCAGTTTCTTGCGAAGCAGCACGTTCCAGATCGTAGCAATCCGTTCATGGTTCAGGAGCGCCGGTCCATAGTCTTCGGCCCTCGGTCCATTGATCAGTTCTTCTGCCTGCTTCAGGAAGTGTTCTCTGTTTTTCATAGTTCGAACCTGTGGTTAGAGTGTGACTCGACAAGGTGAAGCTGTTTGCGGGCACGAGTCATGCCCACATAGAAGGTGCGGATCTCACCTTCGGTGTCTTCGGCTCTTGTTATGACAGGGCTGGACTCAAGTAGGAGGAGGACGTTGTCTGCCTCCCCACCCTTCGCCTTGTGGATCGTCGAGATCCGAATCCTCGGCTTGCCCGACAAGATAGACTCGCCCATCCGACGTACAGAAGTAATGTAGATCCGCTCCTGTTCCGACACACGGATCACTTCGTACCACGGTGTCTCGGCAGTCGCGCTGAACTCGCACAGGTTCTGTAAATCGATGAGGTTGTAGGTTGCTTCGGGGTCGAGGTTTGTGAGTTTGCGTCGGCCAGATTTGGTGATGACCGTTGACTGGATAAGTTTGGAGAAGCTCTTCAAGTCCGCCGGGGACACAAACTGATTTTTGCATAGTCGCAACCACACCTCGATGCCGTTCAGAACATTTGGGGAGATGGACCAGCCTGGCCCCTCGCGCCAGAACAGGTAGCCCTGTTCCTTGAGGGTGTTCGCAACCTTGTTCGCGATGTTATTAGTGCGGGCAAGAATCAACCATTCGCCAGTTCGCAGGTCCACATCGAGGATATCATGATGCCATACGACAGCACCACCTTCTTCGACCGGGGACCAAACTTTTTGCTGCCGAACGGCTAGGCGTTTTGCCACACTGTCCGCCAGCCCATGCACCTGCGAGGGCAGACGGTAGGATTTATCGAGGATGATCTTGTCGTCCGATGCAGTCAGGAAGTCGTTGACGTTCACACCCATCCACGAATAGATGCACTGATCGTCGTCGCCGGCAAAGTATATACGCTTGGCGCACGGCTTTATCACTTCATGCACCATACGCCACTGGAGTGGCACTAAGTCTTGAGCTTCATCCACAATCAGCACGTCGAGCAGCGGACAGTTACCCTGCATCACAAACTGTTCGATCATGTCCACGAAGTCCACCTTGTCGGTCATCTTCTTGTAGTCACGGATTACCTGATCCATGACTTTCAGTTGCTGGAAGTGCAGCCTGTAGTCTGTGTTCTTTTCGTTGAACATCTCTTCCATTGACTTGCCAGTCACCCGAGCAAGTTGAAGTATGCCGTGGTATTGATCACCCTTGGACTGACCAGCCGAGAACAAGATACCGTCGTCCATGCGGACAGAAGCAGACGAGAGCATGGGCAGACCCAGCAACTCACCGACCTTGTTGTAGTCCGCACCCTTCATGACCTTCTGACCACTGAGGCCAAGGTTCTGGAACGCGAAGGAGTGCAGCGTACGGAACCAGATCATCTGCTGCTCGTTGATGCCCAGCTTCTCCGTGGCGCGATCCCGTGCTTCCTGTGCAGCCTTCTTGCTGAAGGACACGAAAGCAATCTTGTCGGGCGCCGTTCCACGGTCCAGTTCTTCCTGAACGATGTTGATCAGCCGTGTAGTCTTGCCCGTGCCTGGGGGTCCGAAAATCGTGGTCTGCATTACGCGGAGTCCACTTCTTCGAAGAAGTGTGTGTCAACCTGCACTTCCTCTATCGTGCCCCACTGATGATCAGCCGTGCACTTCTGACAAGCATCGCCCAAGGCCATCGCCGCCATGTCAGCGTAATAGACCTTCCATTGATCGTTGCATCGGTCGCAACAAAAATACGCTACATAGCCCATTAGAACGGAATCTCCTCTCCAACCACATCGATGGCCGGGATCTCGACCTCGCTAGACTTGGCAGGCACCCACCACACACGCATGGGCATGGTGTCACCCTTCGTTGTCTTGAACCGCCGCTGTCCGTTTGCCTGCCCGCCGTTGTTCAACTCTTTCAGCCGCTCTTGTATCTGGCCCCGGCTGTAGCTGTCGAACTTCTGGTTCCGCAGGAACTTCATCAACGCTTCGAGCTTGAAGTATGTCAGGCCGTCCTCTTCATCCGTGAACGGCTTGCCCAGTGCGATCTCTTCCGCCGACTGTGCTTGTACCCGACCATCACAATACGCCTCGACAAGCTCGTTGAACTGGCCCTTGTATGTCAGTTCGTGCGGCACATCGATGTGGTTCATGTCTTCCATGAGCATGGTGACGATGGTCTGCCAGTCTTGCATCTTCATCATCGGGGGCATGACATGAATCTGTTCCATGCATGCCTTCTGGAAACGCTGCGGTGTTTGCAGATCATCGGTTGTCAACTCGACACGACGACCACCTACATCACAGAACCAGACCGGCGGTTCGGACTTCACAACACATAGCCCTGTAACGTCCACAGCCATGCTGGTAACGCCGATACCGAACTTCTTGGTCTTACACAGCGTCTTGTTGCAGAAGCTCCTCAGTGGCTCCTGATCGCACGGGAATCCGTAGTCCTTCTTGTCATGCTGGTTTTGGATCGTGACGATCTCGGACGCCGGCAGCGGCGGGGTAGAGAACCGCTGGTTGATCTCTTCGAGCCGTTGCTTCCATGTCTCAGGCTGCTCCTTCTTGCACCCAACCGCAGCGGCGAACATCACCGTGTTGCGGGTGCCCTCGGGAATGCCCTGCCCGAACATACAGTTCAGGCAGGGCGCCCATTCCTTGAACTCGTCTTCGACAACTCCGAAGGTAAGCGACACGAATGCCTCCGGAGAGATGGCACGGCTGTCAGCAAGGTCAAGGAACTCCTCAAGGGTGGCGGCACTTCCATCCTCGAGGATTGCATGGCGCAGGGTTTGCTCCGCATCGAAGTATGGCAGGTTGATAAAGTTACCAACGTCGCCACGCTCGTGCAGAACCTGCTCCTGCTTCGGGAAGATTTCACACCGCCCATACCCAACATAGGCGGCGATCTCCGAAGCCTTGTCACGGAACTCCCCTGCGCTCATGAACTCCGTGAAGAAGAAGTAGATGTGTGCCCCACCAGACTTCGAGCGGCAGACCACGGCTGGGATCTCAAGGTCGCGCAAGCGCCGGTCGATGCCGGCAAGGTCTAGTGGATATTCATCAATGTCGAGGACACCAAACTTACACTTGTTGTCCTCGTTAATCGGTATAGAACCAACCCCCTTCACGCCGTTCAGATGTGAGCGAATAAGTTCGAGTGTGATTGGAGTGCGGACTGTGCGGGACTGTGCCTTCTGTTTCCCGGCGCGGCGCTCCTCTGAAATAATCGTCTGTCCATGTGCCGATTTGAAACCCTCAAACGCGGCCATGAACCTTTCGTCCAAGTTCATAGCTTTCCCCTATGGTTGGGTTAGGGCAGGGGGTGGGCACACAACCCGTTCTGATACCGCGAGACTCTACGTGAGCCGCCATGCCGTCGGCAGCCCTGCCACATGTCGATATCCATAGCCTTGTGTGTGCCCTACTGTCGCCGCCTCCCCCTGTCAGGCGCATTTTAACCGGCTTACGTTAGAACGGGATCTCTTCGTCGTCGTGCTTGGAAGCAGACGCCGAGTTCATCTCTTCGGCAGTTCCGGCGGACGTTTTGATTTCGCCCTTGCGGAACATTTCGTAGAGACCTTTACATTCCTGCACCGCTGCCGACGGCACACTCTGGATGTCAAGTTGGGAGATCGAGTAGTTGAACCACGAACCCTTGTCGTTGCTCTCCTGCACGGTCTTCAGATTCCACACAGTCGCCCACATGGGCGGAGTGAACAGACCCTTCTCCGGGTGCATCAGCTTCATGCCCGCACGGCGAGTGTTCCACTGCTTGGCAACCTTCATCTGGGTCTTCTTCATGTCGAGAATCATCTGCTGGGTTGCACCGTTCTCGTCGATAGCCACGACCAAAAACTGGGCTGCACGGACCAACTCGTTACCCGACGGCAGGATTTCATTGGCACCCATCCGCTGTGCCTGACGGATGTCAGGGTTGTTCGGATCGATCTCGCCAAGGAAGCCACCACCGGACTCGCGAAGTTGGAACTCCAGGAACTTCATCTCGTAGGCACACGGGATAATCGTCACGCCTTCGTCGCCTTCCCAGAACTGCCCGGTCACAGTGTTAAAGATGTCACCGGCAGACGCACCCTTGATGAACTTCGAGTCCGTCTTGATCAGTTGCGGGGAGAGCGGCTGCAAGATCCGCATGAACGGAATTTGCATATCCTCGGAGGTAATGTTCTCCATCCCCTGACCTGCACCAGCGTACAGATCGTCCATGAGATTGGCGGGTAGCGACTCCGCCTTTTTCGCTACAGCTTGCTTTTCAGCCATCGTTCTACGTCCTCGTAATCTTAGCTTCAGTTCCTACAAACACACCGAACTGGTCGAAGTCGATATCCTGACCCGACTCAATACGGTTACGGACCCATGCCTTCAGCGTCTGCGGATGGACATGGGTTTTTTGCGCGGGATCCAGACCATACTGTTGGCGCAAGTCTTCGACCACAGAGCCGGCCATGTTGTCCTGCCCTGCGTTGAACGACACGGTCACATCATTCTTTATGATGTCACCCTCACCAATGGAACGGAGCCACGCAAACGCATCGTCACGCCTGTCATCTGGGATGCGGGCATGGACGAATTGACGAAGAGAGATTTTGTTACCGTCCACGGTAACACTTTCCACACCCATCTCTTCCATCAGAGCGGGGATGTCCTCTTCATTCACCTTGCGTTTCTTGAATTTCAGATCCTTGAGGTACTTCTCGACTTGCGAGATCTCCTCGTCGATCTTCAGAGAATCGCGGATGAGATTCGAGAGGCGGGAACCTTTCATCTCATCCACATTGTCGAACTTCTGGGCATCGACTGCCTCGTCAAAAAGCGAAAACACATCGCTCATGCTTCTTCTCCTTACGTTAAAGTTTAAGCCCTTCGGCTGTCGTGCAGCGGCGATTCATGGTAGCGACTCGCCGCCGCTGGAGGGTGATACAGGATCCACGGTCCACGATCAACCCAATTTCACACCTTCGGATTCAAAAAATCTTTTGATAATGAAGGTGACCTGTTTACTTACACTCCGATCATTTTGCTCGGCAGTGTCCTTCAACAGTTTGTATAGATCAACTGGAACAGCGACTGTTCTCCACCTACTTAAATCCACCTGTTTACTCCTTGGTGTGTATCTGTTAACGTGACTTAAAATAAATGATCCTAACGGGGAGTCAACTAAAATATGCGACCACACAGTAAAAATCGCGATGGTAAAAGATCTGAACTCTTGGCAGCGGAGTGGTTGTTCTCTCAAGACTGTTATGTTTACGCTCCGTACCTTGAACAGGGACCGATTGACCTGATCGCGGTGTCTCCGAACGGTAAAACCCACTACTTCGATGTTAAAACCCACAGCTTCCGGGCCAGTGGCACACCAATCTCTCGCAAGTTAAGCGATCAGCAGCGCAAGTTAGGCGTTCGGCTGCTGTATGTAGACCTCGAGACTGGACGAGTGGCCCTGTATCCGCATCAGTTGCAGAACAACGAAGAGTCCACGCGCAATGCGATGAACCGCGCGTTCAAGGGGAAGAAACCTCCAACCATTTCCGAGCTTCTTCACCCAGAGCCTGTGCAGACAAGTCAATCTTGTCACGAAGAGCACGAACAATCCGCTGATCAATCGAACCCGGAGTGATCAGATCGACATAGGTGACTCGGTTGTTCTGTCCGATACGGTGGCACCGATCCTCGGACTGCATCCGAGTCGCCAAGTCGAAGTCGTTGGCATAGTAGATCACATTCGTTGCAGCCGTCAGCGTCAGTCCGAACCCTGCTGTTTGTGGGTTTGCCACGAAGAACCTGGCATCACCGAACTGAAAGTCCTTGATTGCCTGCTGACGTTGTTCATCGGTGGTGTCCCCAAAATATGTGACCACGGCCCCCGGCCCATGGATCCGTTGCAGTTCGCCTGCAATCTTCTTGATGTCGTAGCGGAAGCGTGACCAGATGATGACCTTGCCGGTCATCTCCTCGATTGTTTCCTTCAGCGCATCGAGCCGCTTGGTCGGGAATTCGATCAGGTCACCGTCGTCCGTCTTGATGTGGCCACACAGCACCTGCTGCAAGCGCAGCAGTTGTGTGATCACAGCCGGCGCAGTCACCAGATCACCGTTGTCAAACATGGCGATGGCTTGCTTCTTCAATGTCATGTAGTGCTGACGCTGCTCGTCGGTCACGCCCACCTCTCGGGTGGTGTACACCTTGTCCGGTAGATCGAGCGCCTCGTCCTTGGTGACTCGATACGAGAACGTATCGAGCTTGGTCGATAGCTCGTCGAGATTTCGGTAGCCGACAATCTGCAAGAAACTGTGTGCGCCCATGCGCTGTGTTTTGGTGATCGCATACCGCCCTTGGAACGAGTAGTACGATGCGAAGCCGAGCAGCTTCTTGTCCATGAACCCACATTGTGCATACAGATCCATCGGGGACTTCGTCACTGGAGAGCCTGTCAGGATTCTTTTATAGTCCACCTTCGAACCGAGGATGACCAGAGTCTTAGTGCGTTTGGCCTTGGGGTTCTTGATAGTAGTGGACTCATCAACAGCAAGTAGGCTTTGACTGCCCTGAATGAACCGATCCACGTAAGCTGGTAGCTTCTTAGTCGCAAACCCTTCCACGTTTGCCAGCAAGATGCGGAGGACGCCACGCTCTTCAAGACCGGTTTTGAGTCTCTCGGCTTGTGACTTGTTGGGATTCGGATTCCATACATAAACCTCGTGCGGAATACCCGTCGGGAAGTGTGTTGGAATCTCCGCCGTTTCCCAGTTGCGGTAAACACCTTTCGGCGCAATAATAACCGCCGTGTCAATGCGGCCCTGCTCGAAGAGCCAGACGATGTTGTCAATAAGTACCTTCGACTTGCCACATCCCATCTCCATAAAATATGCGTAGTTGTGTTTGTCGTACGAGCGTTCCAGAGCCTCACGCTGGTGTGCGTAAGGCTCCGTACGGTAGTTAAATTCCGGCATCATGGACGCCCTGATCTAGGATCGCCTTCTTGGCAACCTCCAGATAAAACAAAATGTCCGCGACATCTTCTTGTGTCGTCATCATCTTGATAGCGCCTGACTCCTTGTCTGACCCCAAGATGACAACATCATCCAGATGCCTGCCTGCGATGTCACACAAAACTTGCACCGCAGAGGCGTCAATCTTGTCGATGTTGGGTTGATCTTTCGAGAAATAGATAATGTTGTCTTCAGTCATTGGCGCACTCTCCTTGGCAGCAGTCATCAATCACGCTACCACAGACGGAACATTGACTGTGGCCGTGAACTTCTACAATAGAAGCAAGAGGTGTGCCACACCGAACGCAGCGGCTGGTCATGCTATCGACCATTGCATCATGAATATCTTCCATTAATTTACTACGCTTGTCCGGCACCACATGGTGCTTGCGAATTTCACGCCAGTTTGGATCACGTTTTTTCATTGTCTTCGTCCATCATTTTTTCCAAAGCCTGAACAAGACCTGCACGCACAAGCAATGCTAGTGCTTCTTCTGTCATTTTAAGGCTCACTGTTGCGGAACCATCTTCATGGTTTTCAATGTTCGTTACTTCAATCATCACTTTTTTTCTTGAACCTATCCTCGGTAATGTCTATATATTGAATTGTTAGGGAGACACGTCAGTGCTTTTGAAAAACCCGGCGGCTTGAAACCGTCGGGTTTTTTCATGTCCCCGTTTTCTTCGGGCGGCAGACAATGGTCACAACAATCGGCTGGTTGTATTCGTTTGTCAGATCCATAAACAGCTTCTGCTCCATCCGATAGGCCCACGCCTCGCAGATCTCTTGCTGCTGGAACTCTTCCCCCAAATTCATGTAGCACTTGTTGACAGGAAGACCGGTGACATCTGCTGCGATGCAGATCGCTATGATGGAACTAATCATGATCAGCCCCGAAGAATCCGGGACCATGCTTCCATGACCTTGTCGGCCTGACCCTCCTCAAAATCTTCGGGCCATTCGTGAAGAGTGCACAGCACTTCGTTAACGCACCAGTCGATCACCTGAACGGCGGTGCTCCACTCCATGCTCTTGGTTTCAGATGCCTTCGGCATCAAATGTGTCTCGTTCATGGACATCTCCTTGCCGTGCCATTGTTGATGGTAACTGACAATCGGTTCAAATACAAGATCGTTCACTGTAATGACCCAGCATTACTGATGACATCGTCGATATCGACCAACGGTGTACTACTGGGGGGTTTAAGTACACCGTCGATCTGTAACCCACAACATCGGCACACGGTCGCCGGTCCAGGGTCCACGGCTGTCTCACACTTCGGGCACAGGCCAAGCGCAATACGCTTGGCCATCGTGCCGTCACCTTCTTCAATCATCATAGTAGGCTCCCTCATACTCAACTCTAATGCAGAGTGCCTCCTGATTCATGGGCATCCGTTCCCAGAAGATTTGAGTCGATGCCACATAACACTCAGCCATAGTATCGTAGCCGCCGAGGGATTTGGTGTCGAACGAATCGACACCATACCCTGTGACTAGCAACAGAACCCAGACGACTTTCATTCGTCGTCGTCCTCTGGAACTTCCTCGGCGAACACCCAGTCCGCATAATATGCGCCAACCTTTTGCGGTGGCTTGAAATCGAACTCTTGGTGCAGCGTATGGATGATCTCCTCCAGACGACGTAAGTCTGAAACCCAGATGTCGTTGCACTGTTCAATCGTGTTTTTGATATCCTTCAGATTGTTATGCATCTTCAGCATGGTTTGACGCATGTCGCGCGTCACTCGTTTGTCATACACACTCACCTAGAATCTCCCTTCTGTAGGTTTCGTCTTCATAGGCACACTCGTCGCAACGAATGTCCCCGAAAAATGTCGTGTGCTCCCAGCAGATATGTCCACACCAGTCACACTCGACGCCTTGGTAGTCGTCCTCGATCTTCTTGGACTCCTCTTCGTAACTATCCATCAGTCTCCTCCTTCCGGATGTTGTCCAAGAACATGTTTTCGCGGTGCCACTTCAAGTATTCACGGCGCCGCTCCCCTGTCTTGCCCTTCAGCAAATGGGCAATAGACACATGATGCGAGATTCCAAACCGCCGCAATTCGTCACCGGTCATGTGAAGACTCCGCATCAGCTTGCCGTCATCGGCAAATGTGACCCACGCAGCGCGACCATTCCAGCCGTTGAATCCTCGTGGGCAAATTCCATCGAACAGCATGTCTGCTGCCAACGACAGCATCAGCACGTTTGCTTCGTCCGTCTTCTGGAATCCCAACTCACACGCACTGTCCGGCTTGATGTGTGACACACGCAAAAATTCTGGACGATCTATGCCTGTCACCGGACACACCGGATTCTTCGCAAGCATCTGTTTGCGGAACTTGCCTGTGTCGTAGGGTCGAGTCGTCACCGTCTGCTGACGACTCTCGGTGACCTTCACCGGCGATACCTTGCTGGCCGGGGGTTCCTCGACAATGTCCGCACTCGATGCGTACTCACGCAATGCCCGCAGATCAAACTCACCCCTCTCGTCAGGCAAAACGTAAAACTCCGGCCCGACATGGATAAGAAACCGAAGCAGCACCTTGGCACCCACCGGACGCATGTGCCTTGTCCACTTACCACCCGAATAAACAGGGCGGTTTGAAACAAGACTCACGTTGAACACATGCTTGCTCCATGTGTCTTCGTAAGCACGTTCAAACAACCTGTTCAGATCGGCACTCAAGCGGGTGCTGTTGGATACCGTCCGCAGGGCTGGAATCAGTCCCAAGACCTCTTCGGTTGTCTTGCAGTCCCTCGCAGGAATCTTTTTGTTCGCGTCAACTTCCTTCCTAGTAATGCCCTCGCCCATGCGAAACCGACTCTGTGATCTTGGGTTGTCCCACCCGACACGGTCATGCCACATCCGTGTCCCAGGATGCTTGTGATGAGAGTCCACGGTCCACGGTTCAGGGTCTTTCTTCTTCTGTGGCGCAGGAGGCTTCTTCATGCTCTCTTGAAGTGCGCGTATCCGCTGCACACGCTCTTCATTCGACAGACCATCCGGCGGCTGTTCGTTGTTCAGCGGAGTCAAGCCGACACTTCGATGCGGAGCAGCAGGGGCGCGCTTGCGGCGAACCTCAACCTGCACGGTGCGTCTACCAGCACCGTCGGATGTTGCCCTTAGTTGGTCGGCATCGATACCGCCGAGTGTTAGCTTGCTGCCAGACAGACTGAGCTTCTTGGATTTTCCGCTATCGGTGATCCGTTCAGAATCTTGGGACATACTCGACTCCTTTCCTGTGTAGCCGCTTGACGTACATGTACCGCCGCCAAGCCGCATCGATTTCCTCCTGCGGTGCCTCGTCAAAACATAGGTCGCTGAAGATTCGCATGAGCCGACGAACCTCGTCGGCTACATGCATGATCCTCGGGTCAGCCATATCACCCTTCCCCCTAGTGTCCTGTGCCAGACAGATCACGCAAAACCTCGTGCATCTCTCTCAGAAGCCACGGCTCCGGCTCGTCGTAAGAATTCTGGATGTTGTATAGGTTGGCATCGTATTGGTGGATGCCTTTGAGTGGGCGAAACGGACTGACAGGCTTGTCAAAGATGGACTCGTGTATCAACGTTTCATTAACATTGTGACCGCTGCACACCATCATGTCGCCAAGGTCAAAAGCCCCAAGTCCGTCTGTTCTGGACTGAACCCAATAGTCGCGCTCCATCACAAAGCGCACCGTCAAGATGTCCCTCATGTCACCAACTCCCCATCGTAGTACAACTCGTCCGGCCACTTGTGGTCATCATCCTGACCGTTCTGTTCGCCAGTCGGCTCGTACTCCTCGAAGTTGTCGCCGCTCTCCCACTGCACATGCAGCAGACCCCACTTGATGTAGTGATCGTTCGCCGTATCGAGATCGCGCGGCTGACCTTCATGGTCGGTGGGCCAGCCCTCGATGTGCTTGACCTCCCAAAACTGCGTCGTAATAACGTGATACTCCGCCTCAATAATCTTCACTGACATTTGCATCCTCCTCTAAATTCTGTGCTTCATACACAGCTTCCTCGACATACCGAAAGGGACCGGCAACCGTGATGTCCAACTTGGTGTCCACCACATACGCCTCGTACCAGCCCTCCTCGGCAACCATGAACCGCTCACCCATCGCCGTTCAACCTGTCAACGTAGGCGTCGGCTTCAAGCTCCGCTGCCTCGATCTTGCGATACTCAATGCTGTCCGCCATCCGGCCCTGCACATCATCGTAAACTTGCAGATTCATCGCACCATGTTCAGCGGCCCACGAATCACGGCTCATCCACATGGCATCTTCCTCCATGCCCATCAGCCAGCTTTTTACCTTGCCCATGCTTCAAGCCCCTTCAAAAAGTTGTTCATGTCAAACTCAACGAACGTCGTGTTCCGAACCTTCTTCAACTTGTCACCGTCCACGAAATAAATCCCATGCGGTGTCGTCTTGTGGTTCCGCAGCACACGATAAACGTGAATACGACCAGCGTACCGTTGCCCATCCTTCAGCGGGAAGACTTCACGATTCCGCAGCAACTTCTTCTCCAGAACACGAATCGAATCACATACAGGCAACAAACGGTCAGCGACATACTTGCCGTCACTGTCCAAGACCTGTTGCTTTGCGTAAAATCTCGGCATATCTTTTCTCCTGTGTTGTTGGTCCCCGGTCCACGGACCAAGGATCACCAAGGGTTGATAAGATACAGTAACAAATGGTTAGTGATAGTCAACAACAAAACCGTTGCATAAAACGATTTTCTCCGGGTTGTTGCTTTCAACAAAAAAATTTTGAAAATGGTGATACAAACGGTACAAACGATACAACCCTTACTGAGCAACGGTTACCGCTGTATCACTTCTGTACCGTTGTAACACTTATGAGTCGGGGTGGACGTTGGTTTTTGGTTTTTCAAACTGCAAAGGGCAAAAAATATCGCTATGGGCAAAGTAGGTAGACCAGCCGGGCTGACGAACCGGCAACGAGAATTTGCCAAGTATTATGTCGAGGGCAGATACAGCAACACCGAGTGTGCGAGAAAAGCTGGCTATGCCGAGGGCAGTGCCAACGTGCAGGCGGCGAAACTTCTCGACGGCAAGACATTTCCAGAAGTGCCGAAGCTGATCAAAGAACTGCGGCAAGCACGGGAGCGCCGATATGGCGTCACGCTGTTGAATCAGTTGAAGCGGTTCGAGGATTTGTCCATCGCTGCCGAAGAGGCCGGGCAGTTTTCTGCTGCTATCAATGCCGAGAAGATTAGGTCCGCACTTGGTGGCCTGACCATCGACCGGCGGGAATCGACTCACGTTCACCAACTTGACCAGCTTTCGCGTGAAGACATTGTTGCCCGACTCGCCGCCATCCGTGAAGAATATCCCCATGCCTTCGACAACATGAAAAGAGTGGAAGATGCCAAAGACGGAGCGCAGCCTGTGGAACTCATTGAAGCAGAATTTACCGAAAAAGACCCACTTCCAGCGGATTGAAAACCGCGCCGGGCAAGGGATGCCGGATGTATATCTGTGCATGAATGGGGTGCCGGTTTGGTGCGAGTTGAAGATAATTAAGAATAATCGCGTATCCGTATCAACCTCGCAAATTGCTTGGCATTTGGCGCATACGCGTTGCGGTGGTGCAAGTTTTTTCTTGGTCCATGACCCCTCGACCGGCGATGCATTTTTATTTGAGGGTGGAAAAGCGGCGGTGATCCATGAATCGCGGACCATTGACCTGTGCGCCCCTGCGCCTGCGCCTGCGTATGTATGGAAAGGCCCGCTGCGGGCTGCGGGCGAGGCGCTGCGGGCCTGCGCTGTCGAAAGCTGGCGCGGCCTGGCATAAAAAAACACGGCCCGCCATTGGCGGTCCGTGTTTCTCGGAGGATTAGTGTTCATTATAGGAGACGTTACCAACGTCGCGTGACCAGCAAGCGCGGCAATCGCCGCATTTGCCATCTTGCAACGGCGCCGGGCAGGTGTGCCCGGCGGGCTTTTTGGCATTGTGAACTGTACTGGTGTTCGCGAATCCTTTGGACGCTGTCCCGTCCACCATGTGGGCAGACATGCGGAGCACAGCATTGTCCGGAACGATGTCGATTTCCTCGGCCCGCGTCCATTTTTCATATTCGCGGGACGGTATCCAATGGCGCTTGTGTGGTGTTTGCCTGCACACTTCGATGATGTTCAGGGCCATGCCTACGCTGCCAACGTCACCCGAATCAAACCATCGGAACCATTCGCTGCGGACAATGTCCAGCACGTTAATCATGCGCGGCACAAAATCGGGTGCATTAAAAAACGCCTCGCGTTCAATCATCTTCTTGCGGACGTTCGGCATTCGATACATTCCCTTGCGGGCGTAGCAATTCGCGCATGTGCTGCCCTCGATCTTGGCAAGCCTGCTGCCTACGTCACACAGCCATGCATCCCGGCTAATGCTATAGCCGGGCATCTTCGAGACATTGGACAAAAGTTTTTTGTCCTCTCTCGCTTGTTTTAATTCTTCGGCATTCATCGTTAATCCTCCAACGGTAATGATAGTTAACAGTCACATAATATCACTAATAAATCAAGGGGAAATCTGCGGCCTGCGGCTGCGGCCCGTTGTTGTCAGAGCCTGCGGGCAGATCGAGCGGCTGCGCTTGCGCCCGAAAAAAAACCTGCGAACGCAGGTTTTTTGAAACGGATCGAGGGAAGGGGGGAGATCCCTAGATCTCTCCCCAGCCAGCAGACGCCAGCCATGCGTTGTCTTCGTCCGCCAGACGCAGGCGTCGGGCGTGGTCGGCTTGAACCTCTGGATCATTCTCGCACTCGGTGCAGAACGCGGTATCAACGTGGTTTCCTCGGGTGATCGTCGAGCCGCAGCGCGTCTCCCTCTCGACCCAGTTGAAACCCTTTTCGACGTAGTAAAAGGCAGGGTTGCCACACGACATGATGCTAATCCTCCTATGCTCATGGTCACTAAGCGTTGCATACAATCACCAACAATGCAAGCGCAACCTGCGCTTGCGCCCGATAAAAAACCTGCGTACGCAGGTTTTTTAAGCAGGCACCAGGCAACAAAAAAGGCAGGCCGACTTCCGTCGGCCTGCCCAGGTTGTTGTTAGACCCCTTCGCCTTCACAGGTCTGACAGAGTTCTTCGAACTCTTCTTCGTATCCGCCGCGTACGGGATCGGCGACGGAACGTGTGACGAGGATCATGCCGGTTCCAGCGCAGTCTTCGCACTCTGCTCCGGCGGGTAGGGGCGGTGACAACACCGCCCCTATCTTCGCCAACTCCTTCGCCAACTGATCGATGTCCATTCACGATGCCTCCTTTGCCAGACGGTAGCCGCCGCCGAGATTCGGATGGGACTCGATGGCGTCCGAGCCGAGCAGCTTCCGCAGCACATGAATGTGCTGGTGAACCGCGTCCACCGAAACCGAGCGACCCATGGTCTTCTTCAAGTGCTTCTGGATGGCGGGGATCTTCACCCAGTGGTTTCCGCCCTGCTCGATACGCTCGAGGACAGCGGCGGGATACGGTGTCAGCTTCCGCGACGTTGCCGGCGCGACGGTCTGCACCGTCGGCTGCTGCTTCACTTCGTCCACAGCCTTGAAGATGTCCGCCCACTCGGCGGCTGCTGGAAGGTCCAGCGTGATGGTGGCAGGAATGGTAATCTTAGGCATGTCTAAATCTCCTTATGACAAGACATAGTTTCAGGGCATCATTACCCATTAACGAGATTAGCAGATAGTAAGTGATGCCGCCTATTACTATTTCGAGAAAAGTCTTTTCTCGAACCAGCAACAATCACTCGGGGTTACTGTGGCACATTGGCCACAAGCAGTTGCAAAATTGCAACCCCTGCCCCCCTTGCGCGCGAAGCATACACATGCTACGCATGTGTATGCTGGGTTGATAAATTCGATGAGCCGTAATATCGTTCGAGCATGTCGGGTAACTTAGACCTCCTCCCTGAAGAAGTGCTAAAGGAAATGCTGCTGCTCGAAGAGCAGAGAAAGCGCCTTGAGCTTCGTGACGTGGCTCAAGAAAAATTTATGTCGTACGTTCAGCACGTGTATGACGGCTTCATCGTCGGGCGCCACCACAAAATCATTTCAGAGAAGCTGGAGCGCATCGCATCGGGTAACTTGAAGCGTTTGATAGTCAACATGCCTCCGCGACATTCAAAGTCAGAGTTTGCCTCCTACCTTATGCCTTCGTGGTTTCTAGGCAGAAATCCCAAGTTAAAAATCATTCAGGCTACTATGAACACCGAACTTGCTGTAAGATTCGGACGCAAGGTCAGGGATCTCATTGCGGATCCGATATATCATGAGATCTTCCCCGACACTGACCTCAAACAGGACAGCCAGGCTGCTGGTCGGTGGGAAACCAGCGCGGGCGGGGAATATTTTGCAGCGGGGGTGGGCGCTGCAATGACCGGTCGTGGTGCGGATTTGCTGATTATTGACGACCCGCACTCGGAGCAGGACGCTCTGTCGTCTACGGCCTACGATCAGACATACGAGTGGTACACATCTGGTCCGCGTCAGCGTCTCCAGCCTGGTGGCGCAATCATTATTGTCCAGACACGCTGGTCCAAGAAGGATCTGACGGGCAGGTTACTGCAAGCACAGGCGGCTGACATGATGGCCGATCAGTGGGAGGTGGTAGAATTTCCTGCGATTATGCCGTCGGGGGAACCACTCTGGCCTGAATTCTGGCAAAAAGACGAGCTTTTGAAGGTGAAAGCCTCGCTGTCGCTGGGCAAGTGGAATGCTCAGTGGCAACAGAATCCTGTGTCGGAAGAAACGGCGGTTATCAAGCGGGAGTGGTGGAACGAGTGGGAAGAGAACGACATTCCGCAGCTTGACTATATTATTCAGGCTTATGACACGGCATACAGTAAAAAAGAAACCGCCGACTATTCCGCCATTACAACGTGGGGTGTGTTCGAGCCACACAAAAATGGAGAGCAGCATTTAATTTTGATGGACGCCAAGCGTGGTAGGTGGAACTTTCCGGAGTTGAAGCAGATCGCGCAGGAAGAAAACGAGTATTGGGAACCTGACATGATGCTGATCGAGGCCAAGGCGAGTGGTACGCCGTTGGCTGACGAGATGAGGTTACTGAACCTCCCGGTGCTTACGTTTTCTCCGGGGCGGAAAAGGGGTGGGGGCGGTCTCGACAAGATGACTCGTATGCATATGGCCTCTCCTATATTCGAATCGGGAAAAGTCTGGTATCCTGCTGGAGAAAAGTTCGCTGAAGAGGTTATTGAAGAGGTTGCCTCTTTCCCGAATGGTGACCACGATGACTTTTGTGATAGTATGACTATGGCCCTGATGCGGTTTCGTCAGGGTGGTTTTATTACTTTACAGGGTGAAGAGCTAGAAGACATGCTCCCCGGCAGAAAACGTGAGTATTATTGATGGAATTGCCCCAGTCCAGCCCCCGTCGCCGTCCGATGACCGTCCCTACTCCCCCGCCCGTGGACCGGCGTTCGGGAATCATGGCCCTTCCACAGCCCAAACCTGCACGCCCGACTGAGCCTGCACTGGCTCGACTGTTCGCGGGCACTCGTGCACGGCAGGCGGTCCCCGATCCACGGTCCATGCGTGAGCGCATGGCGGAAGGTGTACAGGTGGCGCAGGGTATTGGCGCCGGCATGGTGTCCGGCATTGCTGGTTTGCCGGCGGATTTGGTGGTTCTTGCGCTTGCGGATGCTCCGGCGCTTGTTAACAAGTTGATTACTGGTGAGGATATTAATCAAGAAGAATCTCCGTATTTTCGCCAGTTGAATGAGTTTCGTGACACCTTTGGCGCGGAAGCTGTCATGCGCGCGATGGGGCTGGGAGACAAGTTAGATGCGCCGAGCGACAGTCCTGATGCGCTATCGCGGATGGGTGTTAATCCTTTTCGGCAGGGTGCGTTTTTTGGTGAGTTTGTTGCTGATCCGTTTGCTGCGTTTAAGGGTGTAAAGTTTCTGGCGAAGGCGGCTGGGGCGGATGCTGGAGCGCGGAGCGTGGCCGACAGGATGGGTTTTGGAGGACCGAGTGATCCTCGTCGTCGTTTATTACCTTTTCTCCCGGAAACACAAGAGGCGTTGGATGATGCGCTTGCGGCGGCACCTGTGTCCCCTACGGACGATGCCGAGGTTTTCTCCGTTCGCATGCCCGACGGTCAGGAGGTAGAGGGGTCAGAAGACGACCTTCGTCGTTTGTATGTCCAAGCGCAGGCTTCGTCGCGTCTGGAGGTTGATCAACAGCAACAGCTTGAGCAACTTGACCAGTATTTTGCAGCAGAGGGAGCTTATGATTCGGATGTGACGGATCCGGATCTTCGAATTGATTCTGTTGACGAGCAGTTTGGGTTTTCTCCCAACATTCGTCAGGAGCAGTTGGATATCCAATTCGGTCCGGGCACCGTCACTATGAATCCGGATATTTTGCCGGGAGGTCTGCCCGGCGGAGACGGCACAACAATTTTTAACTATGTGCCCGGTCTGACCGATGCGGACATGGTTATAGGGACAAATCGCCCGTTTAGCTTCTACGAGTTTCAGGAGGACATGTACGACATCACTGGTCGTCGTATTCCGGCAGGCACTCGTATTGCTTGGCCTGAGTCAATATCCGACGAGTTTCAAAACTTATTTACAAACAGTCCTCCGCAGCCACAAGCACGGCCCACGGTTCCCGCTCCAGAGGTCCGTGCCAGTGCCGAGCCGACTCCGCCTCCAGCGACGACCGCAGAAGATATTATTGATGCTGAATACGAGGAGCTTTTTGGTCCCGGCGAAACTCCAGTTGTATCTGATACTCCGCAGGAAGGATTCACTGGCGTAGTAGATACGCCACTGATCCCGACGGATCGTGTTATGCCCATGACCGCAAGTCCGGACACACAGGTTGCTCGGCACACAGTCATGACTAGAGACATTGCTCGGCAGGGAGACATCGTCGATTATTCTCCGATGTACCAGCTTGTTGACCGGCTTCCGGACAACCGAGCCATGTCGAAAGAAGAAGTGTTGGACTCACTTCGTGGAGGGTTTGGTGAAAGTTTGAAGCGGGACCGCGAAGGTTCGAAGTTTGTCGAGTTTCTCGAGAAGAACGCTCCGAATCAGCTATATCGTGGTCAGGTCATTGCTTTGTACCGGGACTACACTCCACAGCTTCGCGTAAAAACCCTTCTGCAATCCGAGGTTGGTGCTGATGTAGCGCAGGGTGGCCCAGTACCTATGCTCACTGACTTTAGTCAGTATAGCATTGGTCCGGAGTACGGAGAGCAGATGCATATTTACCTGAGTAACCCCAACTCTACCGTACCGTTTTTGGAAGGCAAAACAGTGCAGACGCGAGGTGGTGGCTACTTTGGTGGGGACATGCGCGCAAATCCTGGCATAGTTGCCGATCACCGACTTGGTGCTGACGGTGGACCAGGCACTTCAAAAAGCGTGGAGTCTGGTGTGCCGGGTTATTTTGGGCATATTCGTTTGAAAGTCATAACGGACCCGCAAGGACGTAAGATTGGTGTTCTTGAAGAGATGCAATCTAATTCGACGTTGTCAGAGCGCAAGTCTGCACTGGGTCGTGGGGATGAGTTTCGCTTCTTGACGGGGCAAGAGCGGTTCAACATCGATACCTTGCGTGAACGCGGCCCGAACTTCCGTCAAGTATTTGATGACGCCGCGCAAAGCCGTTCGCAAGAGTTTAGCCCTTCGTCCGAAGCGAGGTTCTTGGACAGTCTTGAAACACAACAGTCCGATACCGCAAGCGCGTTCGGGAATGACTTGAACATAATCGGCGGAAATCGCCCTAGTCCCACGGACACCTTTGACGCAATCGAAGCGGTCTACGATGCTGCGCCATCCGGGGTTCCAAGCAACTTGAATCCGGCCACCGATATAAAGCCCGTAGCTGAAGTTCTTTCGAAGTTAATGACGGGTCACTTGACCTCCGTTATCGATGACGCACAGCTTGATAGAATTGCCGGTATGAATCTTTCGACCACACAGATGGACAGTGCCGGTGAGTTCTCGGTCTTCCGCATAGACGCTCGGCCTCCATCTGGTCGGTCACAGATAGATGCTTCCGGGGATCTCGTGCGTGGCGGTCGGCTTGAGGGCAATGAGATTGAACGCGCAGACTCTGTCACAAGAGCGTTGAAAGGCGCGCTTAACTCTGGCGATGATATGCCCAGTTTCCTCGATGCAGAGGACTTTGCTACACTCAACCGCGTGATTCTTAAACGAGCGCAAGGCGCGGACACCATTGACTTCGCTAGTGAGGGTGGTGGTGCACTGAGTACACCGGTTAGCCGAGAAATCTACAGAGACATTCGAGACGCTGTCGAGCGTGGCGAACAACCCCTCGACTTCTTGCTGTCTGAAAGAAATGCTGGTGACCCGTTCGGTAAAGGCAATTTTGACATACTTTTCCGGGAAGATCCGGGAGTGTTCGGCTTTCTTGGTTCAAATGTTGATGAAGTTGCTCTCAGCAACACTAGCTCAAGTATCCCGGCGATGGTTCAGCGGAATCTACAACAGCGGATCACCACCGATGTTGCGGGCACTATAGAGCAAGGTATTTTCCGTCCAACGCAGCCGGATGCCAGTATCGCAGAAATGAACCAGCTTATCGACGAGATTGGGCTAAGTGAAGAACGCGCGAACGAGCTAAAGAAAAGTTTTGAAACTTGGGTCACAACAATTAACGATCCAAATGCTCCTAGTGCATATCGCCCCGGTAGCCCGTTTGCTGGAAAATCTTCGGATGCGTACTTTAACCAGTTCGCGGTTCGCTTGATGCTGTCGGAAGCTCGGAAAAAGGGCCTTGATGGCGTCATTTTCCCGAACTGGGAAGACTTTAGAGACGCAGGTGGACGACCTGTGGCTAGGATACGGCAGGCAGATGGCACCACAAGATCAGATCCAGACGTTATCCCGAGAACAATCTACGAGGACCACGTTAAAAAAGGCTTGGCGCAGGCGGTAGACAAGCAGGACATTGTTGAACTCGACACGATTGAGGCTGTTAATAATACGACAGGTAGTTTGGAAAAGCCGAAGGTAGACGGTAGAGAGCACAAGAAAGCTCGTGCAGTGTACTTCGGAGATCGAATCCGCACTCGTCGCTACCGCCCCGATGAGCGCCCGACCCCCGACACAACGACTTACGAAGTCAACCTTGGACCGTTGGGCGCGGACTTTGATGACAAGCTCATTCGCCGAGCGAAGGGTGGCCCCGTAGACTTACGACCTAAAAAGCTGGTACACTCCGGCATCGGCGCTATGGCACGACAGGTGATGTGATGGGCAAGCTGAAAAACAAGCAAATTGAAGAAGAGGACAAGGAACTCGAGGAGCTTCGCAAAAAGTTCTACGATCCCGGTCCGGGTGAGACTGATTATTCCGAGCAAATGACGTTTGAGCAGTACATCAAGCGTATCGGCCCTCGTAAAGCAAAGGGTGGCATGGTCAAGGGTTTTAGCCCGATTGCTCGTCCGCAACGATTCAAAGGCGTATTTTAATGGCACTTCCTCCGCAGATGGTTGATATGGCGATGGGCGCCGGTGGTCCGGCGACCGAGATGCCTGAAGAGTTGATGGTTGAACTTCCCGAGGAGAACATGCTCCCCGACGGCATTGAGCTTGCTGGCATGGAAGAGATGGTCGAGGTTCAGGCCGAGATGTACGACCACAATGCAAACCTTGCGGAGATTCTTGACGACTCTGTTCTTGGCACGTTGTCTTCCGAGCTTCGTGACAAGGTTGACGACGACAAGGAGTCGCGAGAGGATTGGGAAGAGGCGATTGCCAAAGGCTTGAAGCTGCTTGGTGTGAACTATGAGGAGCGCAACGAGCCGTTTCTTGGCGCGAGTGGTGTGCATCATCCACTGCTGAGTGAGGCTGTCACGCAGTTTCAGGCGCAGGCATACAAAGAGATGTTGCCTGCTGGTGGTCCTGTGAAGACGCAGATTATCGGCGCGGCGAATCAGGTGCTTGAAGATCAGGCGCAGCGCGTCAAGGACTTCATGAACTACCAGATTACGGAAATCATGGAGGAGTATGACCCGGACACGGATCAGATGCTGTTCTATCTGCCGCTGACGGGTTCCACATTCAAGAAGGTCTATTTCGATGCCGGCAAGCAGCGGGCTGTTTCGAAGTTTGTTCCGGCGGAGGATTTGATCGTTCCGTATTCGGCGAGTGACTTGAACACAGCCGAGCGTGTCACACATGTAGTTCGGATGACAGAAAACGAGCTTCGCAAGCTACAGGTCGCTGGCGTGTATCGGGACATTGAGCTTCAAGCAGGAGATGAAGACGATGAAAGCTCGATTAGACAAACTGGCAACGAGTTGCAGGGTGTCCGTCCATCATATGGTGACGATGTTCACACATTACTTGAAATCCATACAGAGATCGATTTGGAGGGTTTCGAGGATGTTGGACCCGATGGTGAGCCTACGGGCGTTAAAGTACCTTACATTGTCACTGTGGATGAAGATTCAGGACAGGTTCTCTCGGTGGTGCGAAACTATCGACAGGCGGACCCTCTACGGAGAAAGCGACAATACTTTACTCATTTTAAGTTTCTGCCTGGGTTTGGTTTTTATGGCTTTGGCCTGCTTCATACTATAGGTGGACTGTCACGTGCAGCGACTTCTATCCTTCGTCAGCTTATCGATGCGGGCACTCTTTCGAACCTGCCTGCTGGTTTCAAGGCTCGTGGTGTTCGTATTCGCAATGACGATGAGCCGCTTGCTCCTGGCGAGTTCCGTGATATTGATGCTCCCGGTGGTGACCTTCGGAATGCTCTTATGCCCCTTCCATACAAGGAACCTTCTGGGACACTTGCTCAATTACTGGGCGTTATCGTCGATTCAGGAAGACGATTTGCCCAAGTCGCCGACGCAAAAATCGCGGACACTAACGCACAGGCACCCGTCGGAACCACAGTTGCACTGATCGAGCAGGGATCGAAGATCATCTCCTCGATCCACAAGCGTCTTCACTACGGACAGAAGCAGGAGTTCCGCCTCCTCGCCGAAGTGTTCGCCGACAATCCGATGCCATACCCATACTTCGTCGGGCAGAACATCCCGCCGGAGATCATGCAGCAAGATTTCGATGGCCGCGTGGACATCCTGCCTGTGTCGGATCCGTCGATCTTCTCGATGTCACAGCGTCTGTCGTTGGCACAGACACAGATGCAACTGGCAGCGCAAGCTCCGCAGCTTCACAATCAGTACGAAGCCTACCGGCGCATGTACGACGCACTGGATGTGAAGAACATCGACGCTATCTTGCCGCCTCCGCAACCGCCGCAGCCTATTGATCCGGCGACGGAGAACGCGAACGCTGTGAAGGGCATGCCGCTTCAGGCGTTCCCAGATCAGGACCACGAAGCGCATATCATGACACATGCCATGTTCTTGTCTTCGCAGGTTGGCGCCGCCAACCCGCAGGCGTTCATGCTGCTGTTGTCACACGTTCAGGAGCACATTGGTATGCTGGCGCGGGATCAGGTCATGGCGTTCTTCCAAGAAGCTGCCAAGCAGGCTATGGCCGCAGGTGAAATGGTGCCGCAGATTGCACCCGACCTTATCGAGTCAACCGTGGCGCAGCAGACCAGCCAGATCATGCGTGAGATCATGCCGATGCTTCAGCCTGCACAGCAGCAGGATCCGTTGGTAGCTATCCGCCAGCAGGAACTGGAGAACTCGCAGATGGAAGTTCAGCGCAAGATGGCGAACGACCAGATGGACTTCCAGATCGATCAGGCCAAGCTGCAACAGGCTTACGAACTGGCACAGCAGCGTCAGGCTCTACAGTCGGACATTGCTGAAGCACGAAACGATGTCAACGTATACCGCATTAACACGCAAGCTGCACTGTCGAGGAACAAATGATCCAAGCACTGATTGGGCCGATTGCCTCTCTGGCTGGCACATGGCTGGAAGGCAAGGTTGAGAAGACCAAGGCGGAGACTGGCGCGAAGGTAGCCAAAGCTAAGGCCGAGGCTACGATCATGGAGAAGAAGGCCACGGGAGAGCTTGAGTGGGATCTTGAGATGGCTCGTGGCAGTCAGTCGTCTTGGAAGGACGAGTGGCTGGTGATTTTGTTTTCGGTGCCGCTCGTGTTGAGTTTCATTCCGGGGATGGAGGGAGTTGTGGCGAGTGGCTTTGAGCAGCTGGAAAAGATGCCGGATTGGTATCAGTATTCCCTTGGCGTTATTGTTGCTGCTTCTTTTGGCGTACGTGCTGCTACCAGATTTTTTGGTAAGAAGTGATGCCGGCACCAATGTGGGATATGCACGACAGGACTACCGAGGAACAAGCGAGGGCGAACCGTGGCCGAGTTAACGATGGAAAGATTTCTGCGGTGGAAGATACTGCCGCGCTTGATGATGGTGATGATGTCAGTGTCCGCATGGCGGGTGGTGGAATGGTTCATGACCCTGCCGGATCCGACACCGGCACAGGCGGGACTGGTGAGTGTAGTCACGGGGGCCATGACCGGTGCATTTGCGGTATGGCTGGGGCACGAAAAGGAAAAGGGTAAGTAGATGGCTCGTCCACGTATACAGCAGTTTGCTGATGACATGGGAATCAGTTATGATGGGGCCAAGAACCTCATCGAAAAGGGCCGTCGTCGCAGAGACGGTGGCGCACAAGTATTGGAGAGACACATGCGTAAGTCACCGGCCAAGCCTAGTAGGAAAAAGAAGCGCAGCCCCGGCAAGGGTGTGACTGCTGGGCGCACTCCCGGAGGAAGTTTATATCAAATCCCCGGCACTCCATACTATGCTGATGACGAGCAGATGGAGATTCTTCGCCGTCAGTCCCCAACCAAAAAAGCCAAGGGTGGTTCACAAGTTGGTGGTATGACGGTTGAGCAGGTGATGCAGACGATTGAAGGTGATACCAAGCTCGGGACCAAAGAGTTTCCGTTGAACCGTGAGGAGCAGTCGCAGTCGCGTGGTGGCGGCAAGGCTATTCAAGGCACGAAGTTTACTGGGGTCAAGTAGATGGCGACGTTTCGCACTGATCCAAATACCGGTCGCACTGTAATTAGCGAAGAAAACCGAGTAGATCGTTCTGGGTTAAGTGGTAGGCGTGGAAGCACTGTTCAGAGCAGAACTAGCGGCGGACCAAACCAATCTGACGGTCCAACAGGTGGATTTGGTCCACCTGTTGGATTTGATTTTGGCACTGGAACCGCCGCAGGCACTCTTGACCCGCAAGAGTTTATGAATGTTACTGGCCGTACGGCGACAAATCCTTACGGTAAACAAGGATTTTTTAGCCGCGTCTTTGGCTTTGATCCCAGTAAAATAGATTACACGAACAATTTTGGTCGAAATCGCGGAGAGTCGCAGGGAATTATAGCGACTCTGAACAACAGAGCATACAACGCATACTTGAACCCTGTTGATCTTTCTACGGGATTCGTAAACCCAATGCTCGATGAGGGATCACTGACTAGGTTTGGTCCAGTAGAACGTGATCCTAATCTCAGGCAGGGTATCGGTGGTTTTGGGTTGCCAGCAGTAATATCAAATCTATTTGATCGCAGTGGTCTCGTAGTTCCGGGGCAACCCGCTAGTGATGCGCGTCGGCAGGACATTGGAATTTTTGATTTTGAAACGCCGAGAAACATGGATGAGTTGGTTTCTTCGGCGCTTCAAGAACAGGCGCCAAGAAGTATAGCTGGGCTGACTGATATTGAAATTTTCGAGCCGTTTACTACTGATGAGGAACGGATGACGGAAGATGCTGTTCGTTATGAAACAGTGTCTCAATTTCCTCCATCGACTGGTTTCACTAGGCCAGATGATGCGGCTATGCCTACCGTGGCCGAGATTCTTGCTGCGGAGCCGACGGCAGCAACAGCGCCGGTGGCTGGCAGTGTTCTCGTGAATCCCCGTCCGACTGTCACGACACCGGAAACAGCAAACGAACGACTTATGCGCGAACGCCAAGAAACGTTTAACGAGTCACTGCGCCGGCGCGCCGAGGAAACTCAAGGATTCGGCGAAAGAATGAAGACATTTGCAGAGGAAGAAGCTGCACGTATGGAGCGAATAGACGCTCTTCTTGGGGATCCTTCGGATGAAAGGTCGCAACCGGCTCCGGCGTTTCCGCAGGTTGATTTAACATCACTCATAAGTCCCGAGTTTCCTGTTCCGTCGCCAGTGACCCCTCCCCGAGGAATTGATCCAAGAGCATTATCATTAGCTCAAGAGTTGCAGCGTCTTGCTCGAGAAAGGGCAATGCAATGAAAATCGAAATCAAACTAATTCCAGACGGACTCGATCTGGCGAAAGAGATTCAAGACGGTATTCCGGTTGATCAGATGGTCAACGGTGGCGGTGACGATGGTTCTTGTCCTGTCGCAACACAGGACGTGGAGACCAACGAGGAGAACAAGCGCCTCGCCATGAAAGAGCACCAGTATGGTCCGGCGATTAATCCGGAGTCTTCGTGTGCTGTTTGTGCGTATTATAATGTGTCTCCGCAAATGCAGCAGTGCATGAAGGATGAGACAGGTGATCTGGGCTACTGCCAGCTTCTCAAGTTCATGTGCATGGGTGAGAATTCATGTGCGGCCTTCGAAGAGGGCGGACCGATCACAGAGATTATGTAAAAAAATCCGGTTTTCTTTACATATCCCTTCCCTCATGTATAAAAAACGGGTTTTTTTATGGACGTTGTAGATTTTCTATCAAGGTATCAAAAAACCTTGCAAACACGGGTAGATGACATTAGCATCTCCGTTACTAGCGGTAGTGCTTCCGACATGGAGCAGTATCGCGCGATGATAGGTGAGATTCAGGGGATCACCTACGCGCTTGATGAACTCAAATCCCTGCTGACAAAGGCTAACTATGACGACGCTTCTAGTACCTGATCATATTCTCCGGCAGCAGCAAGCCAAGAAAAAAGCTGAAGAAGAAGCCTCCAAGAAACCCATAACAGAGCGAATTCCGCAGCCTACTGGCTGGCGGATTCTTGTCATGCCCTATCAGGGCAGGGCCAAGACTGAGGGTGGAGTGTACGTTCCCGATCAAGCCAAAGACCGTGAAGCACGAGCCACTGTTGTGGCATATGTGGTTCGTCTTGGGCCACTAGCCTATCAGGATCCGGACAAGTTTGGTCCTGATTGCAAGCCGTGGTGTCAAGAGGGCGACTGGGTTTGTATTGGTCGGTACGCCGGATCGCGCTTCCAGATTGAAGGTGGCGAGGTCCGTATAATCAATGACGACGAAGTCATTGCAACCATCATCGACCCTGATGATATCAAGACATACGGAGCCTAGTATGCAAAACAACCTTGCTGAGAAGGAAGAAGAACTGGAAATCGTCGCGGCTGACGAAGAAGAGCAGCCAGAAGATGTTTCACGTGAAACATCTGAAGACGCCCCGGCGGAGCAAGAAGCAAAACCGGATGAGTTAGAGCAATATTCGGAATCTGTTCAGCGACGTATTTCAAAACTGACAAACAGGTTTCGTGAAGAAGAGCGTCAGCGTCAGGCGGCTATCGAGTACGCCGAGGCGGTCAAGCAGCAAAATGACGAGCTTCGTGCCCGCATTGACAAGCTCGATCAGTCCTATGTTGGTGAGTTTGGCAGTCGCGTAGAAGCAGATGCTGCCGCTGCCAAGGAAGCCTACCGCAAAGCCTATGAAGATGGCGATGCAGACGGCATGTTTGAGGCACAGCAGCGCATCAGTCGTATCGCTCTGGAGCAGGCTCGGTATGAAGAAGCCAAGCGCCGGAACGAGCAGCGGCAGGAGCAGCCTGCGGCTGATCCAGCGCCGCAGCAGCGGCAGGCTCAACAGGAGCAGGTCCAACAACCTGATCCAAAGGCTGAAGCATGGGCGTCGAAGAACGAATGGTTTGGCAACGATCAGACTATGACATATGCCGCTTTCGGTATTCATCGGCAACTTATTGAAGACGAGGGGTTTGACCCATCTTCCGATGAGTATTATAGTGAACTTGACAAACGTGTTCGCACGGAGTTCCCGCATAAGTTTGCGGAAGCGAAGCGCGATACTGGACCCAGAGTCGCTTCTGCTGGGTCAACGGCGTCAAAGTCGTCGTCACCAAAGGGGCGCAGAACAGTCAAACTGACTCCATCGCAGATTGCGATTGCGAAGCGATTGAATGTTCCGCTCGAGGAATATGCCAAGTACGTGAAGGAGTAAGGTTATGGCTGATAGAAAACCACGCGAAGCAACAACTCGCGCAAACACTCAGCGGCGCAAGCCCTGGACCCCGCCTTCTAAGCTAGAGGCACCCGAAGCACCCGCTGGTTACCAGCATCGTTGGGTCAGAACTCACCTCCGTGGTGACGACGACAAAACCAACGTACACGCGAAGCTCCGTGAGGGGTGGGAACCAGTACGTGCAGACGAGTACCCCGAGATGGGAGATCGCTATCCAGTGATCGAGGAAGGCAAGAATGCTGGGATTATTGGCGTAGGCGGCTTGATGCTGTGTCGAATTCCAGAGGAAACGGTCGAAGAGAGAACTGAATACTATCGGGAACAGACCCGCAATCAGATGCGTTCCGTTGACGAAAACCTTATGAGGGAACAACATCCCTCAATGCCTATCCACAACGATAGGCAGAGTCGTGTAACCTTCGGGGGAAAAGATTCCTCCTAACCTATGAGGTAGAGCAATGGCAAATGCCAATGTTGGCTTCGGTTTGAAGCCCATCAATACCGCTGGTAGCACTCCTGCTACTTCCGGTACTAATGCATACTTCATTGACAGTGCTGCAAGCGCGATCTTTCAAGGTTCTCCGGTCATCGCAACTGACGGCGGCGAAATCGCCGTCTCTAGTTCTGCTTCCGGTGACACTCTGAAGTTCGTGGGCGTATTCGCTGGCTGTGAGTATGTTTCTTCAACGACCGGCAAAAAAGTCTGGTCTAACTACTGGCCTGGTTCGGGCGCGGACACTAACTTCGATATCATCGGACATGTGTACGACAACCCGATGCAGCGTTTCGTCGTCTGTTCTGACGCATCGCTGACCAACAAGGCTGGTGCAATCGCAACCATCTTCGAGCTTGCTGAGTTCTCTGCTGAGACAGGTAAAGGCGCGGACGATGGTAGCACGACCACTGGTATCTCGGCTGCACAGCTTGACGTATCGACTGTGGACGCTGCTGATCTTTCGCATCCGCTGAAGATCGTTGGTGTTCTGGACGATCCGGAGAACGCTGACTTCACCGCCGCCGGCATCCCGCTGATCGTGATGATCAATAACCATGCGCTTTTGGCCGGCTCGGCTGAAGCGACTGTAGCATAAGGGGGTAGTGAGTTATGGCTATTTCTCGCGCACAACTCGCCAAAGAGCTTGAGCCTGGCCTCAACGCCCTCTTTGGTATGGAATACAACCGCTACGAGGGTCAGCATGCTGAAATCTTCGACACCGAAGGCTCAGATCGAGCATTCGAGGAAGAGGTCATGCTGTCGGGTTTCGGTGCCGCACCGGTTAAAAACGAAGGCGCTGGAATCTCGTTCGACGACGCAAACGAGGCGTATACTGCACGGTATACCCACGAGACCGTCGCAATGGGTTTCTCGATCACCGAGGAAGCTGTTGAGGACAACCTCTACGACCGTCTAGCATCTCGCTACACTCGTGCCCTCGCCCGTTCGATGGCACACACCAAGCAAGTTAAGGCCGCTTCCGTTCTTAACAACGCTTTCACCGCAGGCGCAACTGCCGGCGGCGACGGTGTAGCACTCTGTGATGCTTCGCACCCGCTTACCAGCGGTGGCACTTTTGCCAACGAGCCGTCCACTGCGGCAGACCTGAACGAAACTTCGCTCGAAGATGCGCTGATCAACATCGCAGGCTTCGTCGATGAGCGTGGTCTGGTCATCGCACTGCGTGGCATGAAACTGATCATTCCGCGTCAGCTTCAGTTCGTTGCAGAGCGTCTGCTGGTATCGAACCTTCGTGTCGGCACTGCCGATAACGATGTTAACGCCCTGAAGTCGATGGGTATGCTTCCGGAAGGTTACGTAGTCAACGACTACCTGACCGACACCGATGCGTTCTTCATCAAGACTGACGCTCCGAATGGCCTCAAGCACTTCGAGCGTATGCCTCTGGCGACCAACATGGACCCGGATTTCGACACCGGCAACATGCGCTTCAAGGCACGTGAGCGTTACAGCTTCGGATTCTCGGATCCTCGCTGCGTATTCGGTTCGCCGGGCGCAGCCTAAACGAGGAAACATTTCCTCCCCACTGGGGGCCGCGATTGCGGCCCCCTTTTTTTTCGGGTATTATGCTCTTGTCCCTGACAGATTCATTGTGAATCTGACACTAGCCACGACAGGAGTACAAAATGGCTAATACTACTTTCACCGGTGCCGTCCGTTCTGAGAACGGTTTTAAGGACATCACCAAAAACGCTACCACGGGTGCAGTGACCGAGAACATTTCGATCACGCATGACGGAACCAACAGTGTCGTGATCCTCACTGATCTTCCGACATCTGATCCGTCCGTTGCTGGTCAGCTTTGGAGCAACTCAGGCGTCGTAACCGTCTCCGCAGGTTAAGGAGATAGGTTATGGCTGGTCCAGTAAAAGCCTACAACGCGACGGGAACCGGGGCTGTTGGTCCCGGTCGTTCACGTATCAAGCAGATCGGCGTGTATTGCACCGCCGCTGGCGCATTCACAATCACAGACGGAAACGGTGGTGCAACTCTGTTGCAGCAGAAGTTCCCGGCTGGTCACACACTTCTTAACATCCCCGGTGATGGTATTATCGCGGAGAACGGAGTGTATGTGAGCGCAATCTCTGGTACGGCTTCTGAACTAACCATCTTCCTCGCGTAGGGGAAATAAAAATGACTGTCCACGAGATAAGATCTATATCTCAGGTAGGCACAAGCGAACCGTTTGAGCTACAGGTTTCTCGTGGGCAGATTCCCGGTCACTACTTTGTTCACAAGTTTGGCTACAACTCCGTCATAGGCACTGACACGGAAACCGTTTGGGCGCAAGGCGGTTTGTATGTCTACCCGACAACAGCATCCACGATGTATATTTCAAGCAGTTCTACCGCCGACACTTCTGCGGGAACAGGAGCTAGAACAGCGACTGTTTCTGGCTTGGATGCAAATTTTGACGAAATAAGCGAAACAGTCTCCTTGAATGGTCAAACAGGAGTGCAGCTAAACGGCGCTTTAAACTGGTATCGTGTTAATCGGGTTGTTGTAAACACCGCAGGATCTGGTGGTGCTAATGCAGGCGTTTTGTATGTGGGAACTGAAGCTACTCCAACAGGAGGCGTTCCAGTAAATAAATATGCTACAGTTGCTATTGGTGACAATCAAACCTTGATGTGCCTCTGGACAGTTCCAAGAGGATACACTGCCTATCTTCACCAAAAAGATGTTTCAGCTTCTTCCTCCGCAGGTAAGTTTGCTATTTTTTCATTACTCGCTAGACCAGATGGCGGCGTTTTCAACATAAAAGACAGGGTTGTTTTAGCCAACAACAGCACGGCTATTTCTTATTGGAACCCCATTCCTTTCACGGAAAAAACAGATGTTGAAATTAGAGCGCAGGCTGATTCTGCGGGGGGCACAATTACAGCTTCCGCCACGTTAGACGTTACATATATTAAGAACGATTCGAGGCTCTGATGGCGACGAAGAAGAAAAAATCTGTTAGTCTATCAGTCAAACGTGGAGAGAAGTTACCTGCTTCTCGAGGCGCTGGACTCACGGCCAAGGGCCGTGCCAAATACAACCGGGCGACAGGGTCGAAGCTGAAAGCTCCGCAGCCGGGTGGTGGCAAGAGACGAACGTCTTACTGTTCGCGGTCCAAGGGCCAAATGAAAATGCACAACATCAACTGTAAGAAGACGCCAAAGAAGCGTATCTGTGCGGCGCGTCGGAGGTGGAAATGCTAGATGAAAAAGCGTTGGCGAAAGCCATTGTTGTTGGTCTTGGTGGCGTGGCTCTTTCTCTTGTGGTTTGGATCCTCAGCACACTGATTGAGGTGGACAAGCGCACAGCGGTGATTGCCAGTAAGGTTGAAGCAAATCACAACATGCTGACACCGTTGTGGGAAGATTTTATTAGGAGGAAGGGCGATGGCAATCTCGCGCGGTTCGATGCGGCAACAGGTTTCAAAGCCGCCGCAGAAACGGAAGTGGAGCAAGGTCCGCAAATCGAAAGTCAACTGCAAGCGCCCTCGTGGTTTCAGCGAAAGAGCGCACTGCGCCAGTAAAAGGAAACGCAGGAATGCCTAAAGATGCATGCTATCGCAAAGTTAAGGCAAGATATAAGGTCTTCCCGTCGGCGTACGCAAGCGGGGCCATCGCCAAGTGCCGTAAGGTCGGAGCCGCAAACTGGGGCAAAAGCACCAAAAAAGCTGTCGGTGGAATCCACGAACAAAAAGCCAAGCGACCGTTTCGGGGCAATCTAGATTCGAATCAGGTTGTCGCTCGAGGCTGCGGCGGAGTTATGAATGGGCGGCGAAAGAAAACCCGCTGCACCTAGCGATGATCCATGCGTTTTTACTGTTTGTTTACATTGGTGTAGGAGAAGACCGAAGGCTAACAAGCAACGACATGTACTTTCGTGACTTGAACGAGTGCACGTATTTCGCGCAGAAGCTCCACAGACAGGGCAACAACATCACCGCGTATTGTGTGCCCCGGCAGGTAAGTAAGGAAACGAAGGTCTACTGATGTTAGCCGAACTCGCAGCAGCAAACGCAGCCTTCGCCGTGATCAAGCAGGCTGTTCAGAACGGCAAGGAGATTGCAGCAGCAGGCAGCGCCATTGCAGAGTTTGTGGGTGCGAAGGAGAAGTTGCAAAAGAAAGCCTCCCGCAAGGGCGGCGGTTCTGATCTCGAAGAATTCATGGCTCTTGAACAGATTCGAGAACAGGAAGAGCAACTGAAGCAGATTATGATTTACGCTGGTCGTCCGGGGTTGTGGGCAGATTGGCAGAAGTTTCAGGCGAAGGCACGAGTCGCAAGACGGGAGGCAGAAGAGGCACAGGCCCGTAAAAGAAGGAAGATCCTTGATATAGTGATCGTCTCGGTTTTCTTTGCTGTAGGTCTAACGGTGCTTGGCTGTGTTGTGGCTCTGGCGCTTCATACACAGGGTAAGTTGTGATGGCAGTACGAAAAACAAAAGAAGGCGCTGCGTTAAAGCGGTGGTTCAAGGAAGGCTGGAAAGATGTGCGTACCGGCAAGGCTTGTGGCCGGAAGAAGGGCGAAAAACGTGGCACACCGTACTGTCGTCCTACGAAGCGCGTATCATCCAAAACTCCCAAGACCGCTTCCGAAATGACTTCTGCTGAAAAGCGTAGTAGAATCAGTCAGAAAAAGCGTTTAGGGCAACCCGCCGGCAAGCCACGGCGCGTAAAATCGTTGAAGAGGAAGAAGAAATGAAGAAGAGCTTTCCGGACTTGAATAAGGACGGCAAGGTAACCAAGGCCGATGTTCTGAAAGGCCGTGGTGTTCCTGGGTTCAAAAAGGGCACATACATGTGTTCCCCTCGCAAGATGGAAGCCGGCGCTATGGAAATGCCTCGCATGAAGTGCGGTGGCATGAACAAGAAGCGTTACGGTGGCACCTATAAAAAGTAGTGAGATATGGCAACTTCAGGATCCAGAGATTTTGACCTCGACGTAGCAGAGATTATCGAGGAGGCGTATGAACGGTGCGGGCTGGAAGTTCGCACTGGTTACGATGCGCGTACGGCTCGTCGGTCACTGAATCTAATGTTCGCTGACTGGGCCAACCGTGGCTTGAACCTGTGGACGGTGAAGCAGGGAACGCAGGCTCTGACTTCTGGCACGGCGACCTATGCATTTGACGCCACCTACACAGATTTGCTTGAAGTTGTGATCCGCCGTAGCGGCACAGACTATGAACTGGACCGTATGTCGCGCAGTGATTATCTAACCCTACCAAACAAGTCGCAGACAGGCCGGCCCAGTCAGTTTTTTTATAACCGCCAGACCACGCCAGAGATCACACTGTGGCCAACACCAGACAGTTCGACTGACAGTCTTGTGTATTATTATGTGCAGCGGATCCAAGATGTAGACGCTTTGGTCAACACGACTGACGCTCCGTTTCGGTTCTTGCCGTGCATGGTTGCCGGCCTTGCTTACTACATCGCGATGAAGAAAGCGCCGGAGAGGGTGCAGCTTCTCAAGGCGGTGTACGAGGAAGAGTTCCAGCGGGCAGCAGACGAGGATGAAGATCGCGTTGCACTGAAGCTGCAACCGAGCATGCAGTATCTGAGGGTGAACTGATGGCGAGGTTTGCTTCGGGGAAAGATGCCTGGGGCTACTCTGACCGGTCTGGGTTTCGTTACCGGTTGGTTGACATGGTTACGGAATGGAATGGCTCGAAGGTCGGTAGGGACGAATACGAGCCAAAGCATCCGCAGCTAGAGCCGATCCGGGTTGGCCCGGATCCACAGGCGCTGCATGATCCGCGTCCGGATCAGCGCACTGAGGTGGCAGTGGCTAGGCTTCTGCCCGCAAACGCATTTCTGTCGGGTTCTTCCGGCAGTGCTGTTATCACGGTTATTGAGCCTTCGCATGGACGCACGACGGGCGATACTGTAAGGTTCCGCAAGGTAGAAGCCTTTGATGGCTTCACTGAGGCTGTTCTGGAGAGTGCAAGTGGTTACGAAATTACTGTCACTGATTCGAATCTGTATACCTTCACGGCTTCGTCGGGTACGGCGACAGCCGGTAATTCACGAGGCGGCGGTGAAAGTGCGACTGTTGGGCCGGTGACGTTGGAGAAATAAATGGCATTCACGTATGCACAACTGAAAACAGCGATTCAAGATTACACGGAGAACACAGAAACGTCCTTCGTGACTAATCTGTCGACATTCATTCGTGCAGCCGAGGATCGTATCTTCAAGCTGGTTGATCTCGAAATCTTCCGGAAGAACGCCACGAGTGCGCTGACTAGCAGTGATCCGTACCTGTCTGTGCCTACCGACTATTTGGCGTCGTTTTCACTGTCGATTACGAACGGCAGTTCCAAAGAATTCTTGCTTCAAAAGGATGTGAACTACATTCAGGAGTACAATCCGAATCCGGCAACAACTGGTACGCCGAAATACTACGCCTTCTTCGACAAGGACAACTTCATCATTGCGCCAACGCCGGACAGTAACTATGTCGTCGAGCTTCACTATTACTATCGCCCCGCTTCGCTGACTGCGGGCGCGGAAAGTGGCACGACCTGGCTCAGTGACAACGCCCCGAACGCCTTACTTTACGGATCGTTAGTAGAAGCGTATATTTACATGAAAGGTGAACAGGACATGCTTCAAATGTACGAGAAGCAGTTCACCGAAGCTATGACCAGGATCAAAGATCTGGCGGAAGCACGGGAAAACAGCGATGCGTATCGCAGAGGTCTGCCAGATCGGCCTCGGACATAAGGAGTAGAAGATGGCAACATCAAACGCAGCAACCACTTACCTTGAGCATGCGATTCTAGATTTCTTGTTCAAGAACAACTCAGAGTCGTTGGCGACTTTGGGCGACAGCATTTATATCGGCCTCGCGACGGCTGTGTCGGATGCAGAAGCTGGCTCGGTGACAGAAGTTAATACCACAACAGAAGATGCTAACTATGCACGGCAGCAGGTAGCGGCGTCTGGCTGGACTCTAACCTCTGTCGCTACAGACCAGCAAACGGTAACCAACGCAGCCAACATCGAATATTCGGCATCAAGCGGCGTAGCCACCTACACCGTAACACATGCTTTCGTTGCGGATGCTTCGACCAGCGGCAACATTCTGTTTGTTGGCGCGCTTGATGCCAGCAAGACGATTGCATCTGGTGACATCTTCCGCATCAACGCAGGGAACTTTACCATCGAGTTGAAGTAATGGCACTGGTACTCAAGGACCGCGTCAAGGAGACAACCACCACTACCGGCACTGGCACATATACTTTGGCCGGTGCCGTTACTGGTTTTGAGGCTTTTTCCGGGGTTGGCGACGGCAATACGACATACTACGCATGTACGGACGGTACGGACTTCGAGGTGGGTATCGGCACCTACACCGCTTCGGGTACGACCCTTGCGCGTACGACAATCTTGCAGTCGAGCAATAGTGATGCGGCAGTTAATTGGTCAGCGGGCAGTAAGACCATCTTCATCACGCAGCCAGCAGAAAAGGCGGTGTTCCTTGATGGAAGTGGGAACATCTCCATTCCCGGCACGATTGATGGACGTGATCTTGCGGCTGATGGTACAAAACTTGACGGCATAGAGGCAAACGCTACCGCAGATCAAACTGCGGCTGAAATTCGTACACTCGTGGAGAGTGCGACAGATAGCAATGTCTTCACTGATGCTGATCACACGAAGCTGAACGGAATCGAAGCCAGTGCAGACGTAACCGACACTGCCAACGTCACCGCGGCTGGCGCACTTATGGACAGCGAGGTTACGAACCTTGCTGACGTGAAGTCATTTGACCCTGCTGACTACGCCACTGCGGCGCAAGGCACTACTGCTGATTCTGCTATGCAGGATTTGGTTGACGACACTACCCCTCAACTCGGCGGCGTACTAGACACAAACGGCAACAACATCGAGTTTGGCGACTCGACAGGTGCAGAGGTCAATCGACTGAAGTTCGGTGCCGGTGACGACTTACAGATTTTTCATTCAGGCTCCAACTCTGCCATCCTTGATTCTGGCACAGGAAATTTAATTATTGGCGCAAATGATTTTCAGTTAACCAACAGCGGGATAACAGAAAATTATATAAAAGCATTTAGTAACGGCGCAGTCGAACTTTACTACGACAACGCCAAGAAGCTGGAGACGACAGCCGAAGGCGTCGATGTCACCGGTAAGCTAGACGGTGACGTAATTGAACTCGCTGGCGGCGTAACCTACGACCCGCCGGGTACTACCGGTACTGATACGGCGACGGATGTTGCGATTGCGTTACTTGATGGTCAACGAATCGTTCTAGGCGAAAACGGTTTTATCCGCACCATCTTGGAGGCGGAGTGGGGTCAGCCTCTTGTTATTGGACAGAGTGGTACGGCTGCGTTTGGTGGCACCAATATTTTTGGTGGTAGTGGCTCAGTAAACCTACATTACGACTCGTCCAAAAAACTTGGGACGTTGACAGATGGCGTAGAGATTCGTGGCGCACTTTATTTTGAGGGCGACACAGATGACACCAATGAAACGAAATTAACCGTCACTGACCCAACCGCCGACCGCACCATCACCCTGCCCGACGCTACTGGCACGGTTTTAACCACTGGCAACTCTGACACGCCGACCACGACGACTAGCTCATCTGATGCTGACTTTGTTCTTGTGGATGACGGCGGCACAATGAAGAAGATTACACCTGCCAACTTGGGCATCACAGCGGGAGCGGCTTCGGTTGACGACGCAACCGCACTGGCAATCGCACTAGGATAGAAACATGGCAAACACATTCAAAGTAAAGACGAATGCGGCCATGCCAGCGAGTGCTGGTACGCCGCTTACCCTGTACACCGTACCGTCCAGCACGACCAGCGTGGTCTTGGGATTGATGCTGTGTAACGTACACACCAGTCAGGTGACTGCTGACGTACAGCTTGTGTCCGACACATCTGACACGGAAACCAACGAGACGGTGCTGCTGGTTAAGGACATCCCGATCCCGGCGGGATCTTCTGTTGAGTTGCTGTCTGGCAACAAGGTTGTGTTGCAGACCACCGACGTGTTGAAAATTGACTGCAACATCGCGGCCAAGATCGACGCGACATTGAGCATTATGGAGATCACCTGATGCCGTTTATTGGCAACCCCATAACGTCACAGTTCCAGGCGAGGCCAGCTACCGAAGAGTTCAACGGTGACGGCTCGACCACTACGTTCACGCTAGGCACGGCGGTGACGCAGGAAGATATTATTGTATCTGTGGACGGGGTTATTCAGGAAAGCGTGGATGCGTTTACCGTGCCGGATGGCACAACCCTGACGTTTACGGCGGCACCGTCCAGCGGCACTGGAAACATTTTTGTTATTTACATGGGTGTAGCAGCGTCGTCTGTAACACCACCTGATCAAAACAAGGGTAACTTCAAGGGTGGTGGCCTGTTCCGTACCAACGCACAGTCGTTGACTGCCGACACAACCATCCTTGCAACTGAGAACGCTAACGTGACTGGGCCGTTTACCGTAGCCAGCGGTGTGACCCTGACAGTCGAAAGCGGCGGGACACTGGTGACGCTATGAGTACATTGAAGGCAGATACCATCCAGTCAACCAGCGGCGGTGCGGCTACGCTGACTAAGCAACACGCTGCGAAGGCGTGGGCGCAAATTCAACAGACAAGCACCCAGACCGTTCACGGCAGCTTTAATGTCTCAGGGATTGTTGACACCAATACATCTAGGACAGAGGTCAACTATACAAATGCAATGGGCGATGCAAATTACTCCGCACTGTCGTCTGGCTCAAAGGACTGGGACGCCACCCCTGCTGGGAATCAGAGCCTGATGGTCGGTGCAGTTTATGCGACAACAGGGGACAGCTATTACCAGTCAACGAACGATGGCGGTGCTGCTCAAGATAGCCCAAGATTTATGGTTGCAATCCACGGAGACCTCGCATGAGTACTATTGTGGTAGATACGATAACAGGTGCAAGTAAGGCAGGACCAAACATTCTGTTTGCTATAAACGCTCAAACAGGAACTAGCTATACTACTGTTCTTGCTGACGGCGGCAAGGTCGTCACCTTAAATAATAGTGGTGCAATTTCACTAACAATACCACCCAACTCTAGTGTTGCTTATCCCGTAGGCACCCGTATTGATTTTATTCAAACAGGAGCCGGACAGGTGACAGTAGCTGGAGGCGCTGGCGTCACCGTAAATTCAACCCCAACCTTGAAACTTAGAGCGCAGCACTCTGGTGCAAGTTGCATTAAGATTGCTACTAATACTTGGCAACTTCTTGGAGATTTGGCGTCCTCATAATGCTTATACCTTTCGGCACAATGTCCTCTGGCAGTCAAGCGGCAGACGCTTCAAACCAGATTTTGTTTAATACTCGCACCTATGACGAAGACACAACTGGTGCCACAGTGGAAGACGACACTAGGACGCTCACAACCAGCCTGTCTGCTGGCTCCGCAGGAGACCTAGCCATTTTGTGTGAGAGGCGAATTAATGGTGCAAGCACAACAGTCCCAGCCTCTAACCTAAACACAGGATGGACATTAATCGGAACCGGCCCGACCAACGCCGGAAATGAGTTTCGTTTTGACTTTAGCTACAAGATAATGACCGCCTCAGACATATCCAGCGGGTCAGTGACTACCGGCCAGTCTGAAATTCAACAGAATACCATCTTATTTTTTACGCCGTCTCAGGTCATCACGTCCGTGTCTTCATATGGCTTTACATATGCCGCAACTGCGGGGACGTTAAGCAATCAGACACAAAGCGTCACATCGTCAGGCGCATCAGCACCAGTGATTGTGTTTGGAATAAAGACGACGCACGCTGGGGTTCCTCATCCACGCCCAGCGACCTTTGGGACAGTAAGCTGGGATGCTGATTTTTACGAGTCCACCGACGGCCACGATTTAACAATTCAGAACGACGCCAGCCGTGTTGGTTACATAATACAAAACTCAACGCTTTCTGACGTGACCATAAGTTACACTGACGAGGGCAACAACCAGCAAGCGGCCAGCTTTCATATAGAGGTTACATAATGGCATTCGGTACACTCAAAGCAGACACCCTGACGCACTCGACTGCGGGTTCGCTGACCACCGATTATGTCGTGAAGGGTAGTGCGAAAGTTTGGTCATATTTTGAAGACCAATCCGTAACAACTTCATTTAACGTGAGCAGCGGAACAGACACATCTGCCGGTGTTTTTGATTTAACCTTCACTAATGCTTTCAGCACTGACGATTGGTCTGGGCAATACACGCATGAAGACCACGTTAATTATATTTCTGCTAGTGGTCGTGCCACAAACACACTAAAGACGGTTTCTAAAAATAGCAGCAACACTACTGTTGATGCTACTGATGGAAATGTTGTAGTTCACGGAGACCTCGCATGACAGTGACCCCAGAGTTTACCGGCACACATCTATGGGACAGGCTCTGCTGGGCCAAAGAGAACCTTGAAGGTGTGCAGTCAGACTACCGTGTCGTCTATGAGGATAGCGTCGATGAATGTGCAAAGATACTGGTTCCTGACCCTAACTGGATGGCGTGTGCATTGCAGGGCGGTATCCTGCCTCCTGTCGAAGTATACTGGGAACTAGCCAAAGACGAAGCACAGCCTGACTTCAAGAAGCACACCCGTGGCTACCTGTTGCATGAGACACCGCCCGTTGGCCCTATGACCGAAGAAGAGGCCATTGAGTACCTGATTATGAAAGATTGCCCACAGTCCGTATGGAAATCGTGGGACGAGGGCAACCGCCCGAAGATGGTAATCTGCAAGAAAGAGCAGTTGCCAGCAACTCGTGAGTGGAGAAACGCTTGGCGCATCTCCGACGACTTAGACCTAGCAGCATAAGGAGTAAACTATGGCTGTAACAACCTACATCGTA
>Ga0222719_10000202_pt1 | contig 59799 bp, 80 predicted proteins | sample C33_34DmetaG_FD_165039 | JGI IMG/M metagenome (GOLD analysis project Ga0222719, IMG submission 165039) | Estuarine water microbial communities from San Francisco Bay, California, United States - C33_34D | ecosystem: Environmental > Aquatic > Marine > Unclassified | place: USA: California...
ATCTGCCCATTTTCTTATTTTATCAAATATAATAATATCATTTATAATAATATCATTTGATTCTACATATTTTTGAAAAGCCCCAGCTTCTGACATAGCTTTATTATAAATATAACAGGTTGAAGGTCCAAACTGACTAGTATAAGAATTACTAATAACCCAATCAATTTTATCTTGAGCATCAAGTTTGAATTTTCCATAAGGAGTGTCTATTTCTAAGTCTGCTAAAAATGCTCCATTTAAATCCGACTTAGGTATTTTAAACGTAGTGGTAGCATCTGATGATGTATGTTTTTTCATTTTCTTTTTAAATAAATTCTTATAAAGTTTTAAATCTTTTTTATATCCGTATTCTTCTTGCAATATAGACTCAGCATTTGACGCTTCATTTATATCTTCTGTTTCAAGTAATACTTCATATTCATTTTCTTTATAACCTTGTTGCTCGGTAACTCTTCGTTGTAAATTTTTAGTACAACCAATTTTTCTTCCGGGTATATGATATATATAATACATTATGTTGCTAGTGGTGCTTTTATTGGTTTTTGTGGGTTATAGTTAGTTAGCTCAATATCTTCATGAGTTGGTACCCATGCTACCCTGCTTAACTTTTCATCAAGTGTAATACCTTTCTTTAATTTTAAAGTTGGTAGCTCACTATCTTCACGCGATAAATATTCTTTTACTTGATCTACGTGATTATTATAAATATGGCAATCGCCTAAAAAAGCAATTAAACTTCCTGGTTTATATCCAAATCCTTTAGCAAGCATTTCTAATAATAATCCATACATTGCAATATCATATGGCAGTCCAAGAAACATATCAACCGATCTTTGATTCCAGCTTAAATCTAATTTACCGTTGTTAATATATATTTGAAAACCATAATGGCAGGGAGGAAGTGCCATATCGCTGAGATCATTAGGGTTCCATAAGCTTGCCATAATGCGCCGCGAGCTTGGGTTGTTTTTAATTTGCTGGAGAACATTAAAGAACTGGTCCACACCATTAAAGCTCCTGAGCTGCTTACCATAAACAGGGCCCAAAGTTCCGTCTGTTCTACCTGATTGGTTATAATTATCATCCCAATAATTAACACCATGTTCGTGCAAGTAAGCAAGATCAGTACGTCCCGCAAGTATCCATAGTAATTCCGTAATTGCATGATTAAAATATATTTTTTTTGCTGTTAATAATGGGAACCCCAAAGACATATCATGCCTAAATACTCTTCCAAAGACAGAGATTGTCCCAGTTCCTGTTCTATCTTCTTTTTGTTTTCCGCTATGGAGTGTTCCTGATAATAATCCTCTATATTCATCCAGTCCGTTTATCATAATAGTATTTCTTCATATTATATAATTCTTGCCATATATTATCTGATATATAAATATTAGGAGATAAATATGGTTTTTCTCCGCGTTTGTATGGCCCAACACTAATAGCAATACGCCATTCTTCTGGATACATTCCTTGTTGAGTAGGAACAGGGCTTATACGTATATTATTTTTTATACAGTAATCATCCCATTTTAGTTGCTCTTCATCTGCAACAAATCCTGTATTTAAGCCTTTATAATTAGATTTCCTTTTTAACCCACTTCCCATGGCATTGCATCTATTGTTGTTTCCGCTAATGGCATATAGTCACCACTTGTATGATCCCATTTAAAATGTGCTTCCGCTTGATTTTCACCTAAATTTTGAAACTTAACTTTTAGCACTTTTACTTTAACAGTTTTTTGTTCGTAATTACGGTGTACCAATAATCCGTGATAAGACGCATCATACCACTCACCTCCACCTTTGATGCTATACATAGTCGGTTCATCAATCGTACCGTCATCTTTCTTATACATTTTAGTTGGGTGTGCAACTATTATTACAAGCACATCATATTTTTTAGCAAAAGCTTCAACTCTTGTTAAGTATTCCATAGTTGCGTCGGGTATACTCATTGCACTTGAACCATTCATTTTAACTTTATTGTAAGGATCTATAACTAGACATTTAATACCTTTACGTTTTACAAGCTCAGCACCTTTAGCTAAAACAGCATCAAGATCATATCTTTCATTCTCAATAAAATAAAAATTATCATTAACTTTTGATATAACATTATTCCATTTATCTGTTCCAATATCATCTTTATTTGGCATCCAACCACCAATCTTTCTAATCAATTTATGAGTATGTAAAAAAGTTGGTTTGTTTTCAGGCGAAGCAAATGCAGTTTTCCAACCGTATTTTAAGTAGTATCCCACCACCATTCTATCAACAAAATCAGACTTCCCACTGCTAGGAACCCCTGTAACGGTGATGAACTGGCCTGTGTATGTAGAGAATATGTTATCAAAGTTATCAAGGCCGATTTGATACCCAGGTTTAAAGCCTTCGTAAATAAATTCTTCAAGTTCTTCATTTATATCTTTTAAAGTTACTACATTTTCTATTGGAACAGGCTTAGCTTTATTAATAACAGCAGCAAGCATACTACCCCCGTGTTTAATAATAAACTCGTTAGCATCTTTACATGTATTGAACTCAACCGTAAAGCATTTCTCTGCTCCAAGTCTTCGAATAAGCTCTTGCTTAAGTGCAGATCCCGCCTCATCTTCATCAACTGCGAGTATGATTTTTTCTTTTGATTCAAAATAATCAATGCAGGAATCCAAGTAGTCAAGGTTAGTATTATTAATAGTAGCTCCGTTTGGTACTGATACAACAGAGTCAATACCAGCTTCAACAAAAGAAAGAGCATCAATTTCGCCTTCCACCACAACCATATAGTCATGCCCAATAGTCCGATCAATATTGTAAAATACCTTTTCGGCTCCTTTAACCAGTTTAAAATTTTTCCTACCATCTCTATACTTTATGTTAATTAATTCGTTATTTATAAAGTAATTGAATTGAATTGTATTTTCATTTTTACCGGTTTGTGGCATAAACTCAACGCCTTCAGTTACTTTCATTTTAACTAAAGTGTTTTGACTTATACCGCGGCTCTCAAACCATTTAATTACTCGATCACTTAGCTGAGTATTATTTTTCCATTCTGGTTTGGTATATTCTTTCAATTTATCAGATTTTCTTTTAAAAGTATGTAATTGAAAAACTTCATTACAATTCATACAAGTACCGAGACCACGTTCCCAATCATACATAGCACATTTAGCTTTTTGATTTTTGGGCTGCCTGGTGTGCGAGCAAAGAGGGCATACACCCTCTCGCTTGCCAACCTGCAGATCATATTGATTGAAATTATCAATTTCAAAACCGTTAATCTCTGTAGTATTCATATTAATCTTCGATTGTAATTAAATTACCGTCTTCGTCTTTGTGAATATAAATATAATCCTCGTCAATCATTAGAATGGTAAATCTGGTTCAGATGATATGCTTTGTAACATATCAACATTTGATTGTTGAGGTGCTTGCTTTTCTGCTGTATCAACATTCTGACCATTAGTCCATACAACCTTTACATTACCAAGATATTGTTTTGCTGTTTTAGCATCACGTTCATCTTTAGTTTGCTCTGTCATAATATAACCCGAGTCACCATATTGACCGGGCTCATCATTTAACACAACAGTAACAGGATAATACTTACCCTTCTTACCTTCATAAATTTTGGCTTTATCAATTTTGGTTAAATCAATACTGCCTGAAATAATACTTGCCATTAATAAGTAGATATTTGATTAAACATTCTTCTTAATTGTTCTTTGTTAGCACCTGTTAGTCTACGCATGTTATCAACTGCTTTAACATGAGACTGATTGTTGTAGAAATTTCTTTCACTAGTTGTAACTCCAGTTACATCACAGGTTCTTTTACGTGTTCTTGGCATAATAATAAAAATTAAATTAAACAATAAATTAAAGTGTTTTTGATATATAATATTGGCTTATATCAGCGCCATCATTAACAAAAAATTCATTATATATTTGAACTGCTTTAGCAACTTTATTTGCTCCTGATTGTATAAATCTATCTGAACAATCAAACAATCCAAGTTGATGAGTGTTTTTGTCAATTACTAAAAATATTAATTCATAACCAAACATTTTAGAATAAATATAAGCTTGGCTGTCGTAATTAAATTTGTAAGCTGAACTAGAAAATGCATTTATATTTCCTGTTGTTTTCAAATCAATAACTAATTGTTCTGAATGATTTACAATATCAGCTTTACCTTTCCACATCATATTCTCAAGCTCAACTATTCCGGGCTTCTCGTATTCAACATCGCCATCTTGTATTAATTGTTTAAATAAATCATTATCTAAAACAATTTCACGCATGAGTTGTATTTCGTCTGCTTCTTTTTCAAGTAAACAAATATCGCCATCTGATAGTTCTTTATATTCTTTTGTATTACGAGTCTTAGATTTAGAAATCTTAAATTTATCCAGCTTATGTGGCTCGAGAATACAAGTGTGAAAGTAACCGCCAACGACTAAAGCGGTTGTTTTTGGTTTTTGCTTCTTAAAATCAAGAGGATTATTCAATAGTGCGTATATATCAGAATTACTTAAGTATGTCCGACCGAACTCACCGTAATAATTCTCATCATCACGCAATTTTTCTATAATCTCTTTATTATCCATTCTTTAATTGTTCTAAAGCGTTAGCTTCAATGTTATATTTATCTTCTAGAGTTTTAAGCAAGCCTCCGTTTTTTAAAAACTTCTTAGCTTGATCAATATTTTTTGAATTAATTATAGGCTTTTTAGAAGCCATTATTTTATTTTCTAATGTATTTACCTTCTTAGCAAATCCGTGGTCATTAGTAGCATCTGAATCAGCTGTATCGTCAATCAATAATAAATTACCCAGCGCATATTTTTTACCATAAGAAGATGCTGAACCAAATTGCTGAGGTACTTGCATACCCTTTTGATTTAAATCAACACCAACAATTGCAGTAGCGGTAATTTTTTGATCGCCATCGTGTATAGTAGCAACTGAATGTATAATTGGTAAGCCTGAAATCTCGCTTACTCTTTCTTCAATTGTAAAATACACTTTGTATTTTTCATTAATAGGTTTCAATGCTTCCAGTATGTCCTCAGCAGATCTGAAATTGTATTTACCAAAAGAATTGTAACGGGACTTTTTAGCTTTAAATTCCTGTTGAATTAGACTTAATTTTTCTTGAATTGTCATTTGATATAAATTTATGTTTGTAATATAATCCGTTTTTATAGTAAGTTATAATACCATCGCCAATAACATAACTTACTTTGTCATCTATATAATCACTTGTTTCCATGATTTGTTGTGTACTTTAGTTTAATAAGTCGTAAATTATGTTATTTTTTTTAGTTAGCCTACGTTTATATGCTTTAGTTAATTTACCGTAGCCGGTATTTACATCATCATATCCGTTAATACAATCATATTCATTCCATATTTTATTTTTTAGATTAACGCCTTTACCAGTCAATCTATTTAAAGATAGATTAATATATTTAGATGAAGAAACAGCTTTAACATGATTAACAGAATAGTTTGCTTCTTTCATCTTTAAGTTTGAATCGATGCTAACAGCATCATTACTATGTTTAATATAAGGCATAACATCTATATTGTTATTTATAAGCTTATATTGTGTTTTAAATTGTTTCATAGGTATATATAATATAGTGCAAAATTATTTTAATGGGACGCTAATCAGCATAAATTTTTAATTTTTTTTCAGCGTAGTCGTAAACCTGCGAAGAAGATTTAATACCTGTTGTTGCAACATAAAAAGCTAACTCATTAAGCGCCTGTTCGTTAGATCTTAATCTTTTTAATAAACGTTGCTTTTGTTTTTTAACAGCCTCAGGTGTCATTCTAAATTTAATAGCAATATCAGAAATTGATTTTGCTTTTGAATAAACGTCGTCAATTCCGTATAGCATAAGCATCATCTCGCGGTATTTTGGTAAATGCTTATTTAGCCATCCGTCAAAAAACTCCGCAAGTTTTTCATACTCATAATCATATACCTCATCTTCAATTAAAGTTAAAACATTAGTATCAAACCAGTGCGGAAATAATACTGTTAAAAAACCCATTGCATCTGTGCGACGCGTTTTTGTTTCATTATCCCAAATACCTTTAATAGGTTTTTTAGTGCCATCTAAATTTTTCTTTATTTCATCTTTAACTAAGCCAGTTACACTTTTTTTAATATATTTAGTAATGGCTTTTTTACGATCAAGTTCATTTTCAATTTCATTAATGTAATCCCATTTAATATTTTTCCAAGACTTAATTAATGCTAAAAAAGATTCTTGCATAAGATCATTAATATTCATAACGCCTATTGCAGCGTATTCTTTTGAAAAACTGTGCGCAATGTTAAATGCTAATTTAAAGTATTTTTTAGGTATGTCACTTTTAACTTTCTGTAAAGAAGATATGTTTAATGCATATATTTTCTTATTAAAGTTTTTCATTTTTTGTTTTTATTCTTTCTTTGTTGATCAATTTTTGATTTAATATTAAAAACATTTGTTTTTATAAGATGCTTATATATTTGGTATGCTTTCATATGCGTTTTCAGCTTTAGTTATAATTCGTTTTTTATCGTAAATATAATAATTCCAGTATGCTTTAATACTGTTATTTTCAACCTTGTATTCATCTGGCATGCATTGAGGGGGCTCAGTGAAGTTTTGCATTGGTATATATTTAGGCAGCGTGTATAGCAAATCGCGGCAAGTCATAATTGTTTTATGAACTTTGCCGTAGCGACGAGTATACTCTTTGCCAAGAGCCATCATATATTGATAAGCCCATACATAATTTTCAGCATTACTGCGAACCCATATAGATGAGGGGTGATTAACGTGTACTTTTTTATATGGTATATAAGAAGTATCATAATCATACTCTTCACCTAATGCATGATGCGCCGTACAAAGCATTTGAGCAGCTTCTAAGGGCATTTTAACTACATGCCTATTATAATGGTAGCTTGCTGCTTTTTTAGGGTCGTTATGTAAATAAAATATATTCATACGTAATTCCAAAATGAATCAACTTTTTCAATATAAGTTAAACCATTCTTTTTAAAATGCAAAGTTTTATTTTTATCAAAACTATTTGGTATATCACCAACAGCATAAGGTTTAAACTCGTGTACTTTGTTTGTTATAGTATTTCTTAATTTAATTGTTTTCATTTTAATAAACTTATTTTTATATTATCCCATTTACAGCATTTACGATTTTTATTAACTAAAAGATCAATGCGCTTTTCCCACCTTTTATTCATACGGTCTTGTATTTCCCATTCACCATCAAGCTCATCATTAATACCTTCAATTAATATTTTTTTACCAAATGTAAAACCATATTTTTCAAGATCACGTGACACAGCTACCCAGCGATGCTTTGCTGGATTTAGGCTATCAATAACAGAATTAGATGCTGTTATAAATGGAGTATCGTCGGTTTGCTTTGGGTCAGCATGGTATATTGTAACCGTTACCAATAAACTTAATATTATTTCATTCATAATTACGAAATGCTTTTGCTCGAGGAAAACGATATGCACCACCGGGTGTACGTTCGAAATACTCGAACGTTAATTGCTTGCCAATCAAGCTTTTACGGATAGACCAGATACGTTTGCGTTCTGGAATTGTAAGTGAGGGCCAAGGTACTTCTACAGCGAGTCCATTATTATCGGTGCCGAGAAATTTACCGAGCCCGTTTTTAAATTTGCCTTGACCTTCAATATAGCCAGTGACCGTGATCTCGGTATCTGACCAGTCTTTAACTTTTTGTAGTGTGTAACTGCGTTTTTGTTCATAAGGTTTGTTTTGTCTAAGTATAGAGCCTTCATAGCCGTTTGCTTTGTTTTGTTTATGGAATTTATTTAAGTCAGCTTGTGACCAGATAACTTTGGTTTCAACTTCGTGTAAAAATTTTAGTTTGTACTTGCTTTTAAGATTTGTAATTGCAAGAGTACGATCTATAAAATCAACATTAGAAAAGCCTGTTGCTTCAAATAAATCGTAGCAATGAAATTGTGAATAGCTAGCGGCTTCAAATTTGTCTTGCTGCGTAGGTTTTTGCTTACGAACAAGTGAAATTATTTTGTTGAAATTATTTTTAAACTTATGGTTATAAAGCTCACCATCAAGAATGAGATAAGGATTATCAGCAAAAAGTGGTTTAAGCTCAGTGAGTATATGCTTACAATTGTGGAACCGTTTATTGTTTCGGCTAAATGCACCATCTTTTGTAATGTAGCAACGGACTCCGTCAAGCTTTGGTTGAACAAAGTGTGTTTCATTAAAGTCAATTGTTTTGGATACTGGGTGAGCCAGCATGGGTTTAAAGGTTGTCATATTCTTGTTTGATTTTGTCATATATTTCTTGTAATTCAATTAATAATTCGTATTTTTCTTCGTTAATAAGCTTTTGTCTTTGAGAATCAAGCTGCTGCAATTGTAATAATAATATATCTTTTTGAGAAGTATTTTTAATATTACCAAAACCATCAACGTTTTGATGGAAAAATTGTTCAGGGGGCATAGGATCCCACACTTTAATTGTTTTATCAAAGTATTGAATTATATGCTCTAATATAATTCTAGCCATTTTTTTGGCTATTTCGTCTATTTCTTCAGGCGTCATTTGTTAATTGTTTAGCTATATAAACTGAATAAGGTTCAATAGGTGTTTTGTATTTAAGTTTATCAAAATGATGGTTATCAATAATTGAAGCTAAATATTGCCACATACGCAAATTACGTATATTGCCAGCAATTTCAGTGTATAGCAATTCGGGCCATTGCTCGTGGTGCCGTGCTCTAAACTTGTCGCGAATATCTAAACGCAGTGTAGCAACTTTAGATATAATCATTGCTTCAATGCGATCGTCATAATATTGTTTATTCATTTTCATATCGTTCAATATAATCATTTACTTCATATTCCGGCAAACGACTTTCAATATCATCAACATATATTATAGCTTCACCACCACCAATTGCGTCAGCAGTTTCTTTAATACGATCAATAATAGTATCAAAGTCTGGTTCATAATAATACGTGTCATATTCCCAATCAATATTTTTATGATCATTTGTCATAACGGTTAGCTCATAGCCATCAGCTGTATTCCAAGTGCTAATCTCAAGATCGGGATAGCCTCGATAGTCGTCAGTAATTTGTGCTACATTTAGTAGCTCAGCTAGTTTTTCAATCATTATATTTAATTTAAAAAGTTAGTTGCGTGGGCAGGATTCGAACCTGCGACCTCAGGGTTATGAGCCCTGCGAGCTGGCCACTGCTCTACCACGCTAAAAAATGCAAGTGCACAGACTGGTGGATTTTTATCTGTACTTTAGTCCAGTAATACTTGCTGAGTCTCACCATTGCTTTTCGTTCACCCTTGCAAGAGGTACGTCGGTTTTTTGACTCTATATAAGATACCGAGGGCGCAGCACATTACCTGTCTTTTTAACTAGTATTATTGCTCGTCAGCATTCCCTCGGTGTAATATTAATGCTTCTCTGAGTAATGCCTTACTACGCGGTTTTCACTAATATTACTTTTGTGGACGTGGGAGGAGTCGAACCTCCGTTTGCTGATAGTGTACTTTCGAACTTTGTCAGCACTTACCCGGCACGCCCATTATTTGCGTCGCCAAGATCGGTGCACTGCTGCACTTGTTGCTTGGTCAACGACTTGTATTTCTAACACTTGTTTGCTACCGATTATAGGAACATAGCTATATAATTGTGTATCAGAACATTGCACACATTTATTATAACCTAAATCTAATCTTGCTTGTGGCATTGTGTTGCCGCATCTACAGTATTTCATATTGAGCATTTATTTTTATATATTGATTATTTTCATTCCAAGCGTCTGCTGACATATAACCTACGCGTTGATAAACATAATTATCAAGGTGTTGCATCATTTGTTTACGCTCACTTGTTAATTCAGGCTTTTTGCATTTTTTAATAAAGTGAATAACTCTTGCGCCGTTATCATTTTCGCCATAAAATACCCAGTTTTTCATAATTGTTGGTTTAATATATAATTTATTACTTGCGATGGTGTACCAATTAATGTACGCTCTTCGTCATATAAATCTTGATAAACTAATTTATAGAACTTTGGCTTATGTATAGCAAATTGTGTATCAAACTTATTCCCGGCCATCTTACTCGTATTCAAATTCAATATAGTTACTAAGCTTTGCAGCAAAATATTCTACGATTTCGTCGTATTCAAAACCTTCTTCTAATAAAGGTATAAGCTTTTCAATTTGGTAACGCACTGCGAATTCGTCAATACTTTCATCCATTTTTTTAAACTTTGCTTGATAGTTTAAATAGTTATTTAAATTACTGTTCATAATCGTTAATTTGTAATTGGTTAAACATTTCTTTAATTTCTTCACTTATATTATCACAATCAAAATTATTTTGTTGTGTACTTTTTAATAAATACATAAAATATTTTTTATTTTTTTTACAGCATTACGCTCACGAGTCTGATTCATTTCATACCAAGCTAAATGCGTTTCTTGTTCATTTAATGTTAATCCGCCTTTGTTAATACGATTTTCAATAATACGCATTTTGTTTCTAGCGTCGTCAACAATTTTATTTAGTTCAGTTATTTGTTTCATATTAATATCCAAATTTTAAATAATGTTTAATTGTGTTAACGCTTGCTTTATTGAAAGCGTGTACTCTATCTCTATATTTTTGATCGGTACAATATTTTTTCATTGCATTTACATTAGTAATACCGTGGTCAACACCGTATTTTTCTTCAAATTTAGCTATTTGTTTTAGCTTAGCGTCCATCATTTCTTTAGTTATATTCATTTGTTTAATTGTTTTAATAATGCTTGAAACACTTCATTATGAAATTTCATATATTCATCTCCATCCATTTCTTCAATTTCTTCGTCCATTTGCCAGTCAATTAAATTATATATTTCTTCTAATACAACTGGTTGTAATTTGTCGGCTAAATCTTCTGCTGTCATTTTATTTATTTTATTATATTATCACAGTATTATTAATTTTGTTGTGTACTTTTATTCAGTTTCAAGTACTTTTTCCATTTCATACCAATTTACGGTATCGTCATGGTTATTTAATAAGTCATATAAGGCTGAATAGGCAGCTTGTTGCCAGTTATTAGCTCGACCAAATGTATCATGATTTTGAAATACATCATAATCTAAATTGTCAATGATTAGTTTACATTCATAATTGTATATAACTTTATTGTCAAGCCATTCGTTTTGAAATGTATAGAAATCATCTTGATCGTTTATATCACCTTGGTGAAAAGCATACCAAGCATCATCACCAAATTCATGTACTAATTTATCTGCTTCAGTCCAGTTCATATTATTTATTTTAAAGTCATTGTTAGTAATTCAAATTCATCGTTTGTTATAATTCCTTCCATTAAAGCTAGGAATTCTTTTGAAACGTCTCGACCTGTGTATTTATTTGTTATAATCATAATTTACTAAATATTTCTAAGATTTCTAATTCATTTTTGTAATCTACTTTTTGTAAGTCTGTTAATTCATACATAGAGTCTACGTCAGCTGTATGTTTTATAAAGTTTTTTGCTGTAAAATAGATTGTATCTATTTGTTGTTGAGTTAATTTAATTGCTTTCATATCATTTATTACATTTACAAAGTATTGTTTCATATTTATTTATTTTTTGTCACACTCATTCAACAGTTTTTTATATGGTATCAGAAAATTGGTATAAACCTCCATATTTTTATTTTATACTTCTTCTACTAAAAATATATTGTCACTTCCAAAATGTTTTATAACTTTTTCAATACTATCACTTTTCATATACTTAACGAACGGACGTACATTTCCATTTTTATCTTTCCAACTTGTAGTTTTAATTACTTTAAACATTTTCATAATTTCTAATTTTTTATTTATTCATTTCAATAATTTCATTATATATTTCGTCTATTTCTTCTACACTAAATGTTAGTAAATCTTTAAGATCTTTTTCATTATGTGTGTTTTTAATATAATTTTTAATGAATTTTATTTTGTTTTTCATGTTTACTATTTTATTTACATTAATATTATCACTTTATTATAAATATTGTAGTGTACTTTTTGGAATATTTTCAACATTAATAAAACTAAAACCTTTATTTGTAAATTCAATTAAGTTATCTTCTTTTAAGTAGAATTTGAATTCTAGTAAATCATTTATTTTAAAACCTATATATTTGTTGTTATTAAATTTAAACTTTTTAGTATTTATAAGTTTTGATTTGTAGTGATTAGTTTTTAATTTTGCTAAATTTGACATATTGTTATTTTTTATTTACATTTATATTATCACTTTGTTATAAAGTTTGTAGTGTACTTTTTAGATTAATTCTAATTTATAAAAATATTCACATCTTTTATAAAACTCTTCTAAAGCTTCATTATATTCCATTTCTACTCCTAAATCTTTGAAAGCAAATCTTACTATTAAGTTTTCATTTTCTATTTGGTTTTTACTTCCATAATAGTTGATATTTTTTAATAACTTTAACTCTTTCCTAATAATTTCTAACATTATTCTTATATTTTATTTACATTTATATTATCACTTTATAATAATATTTGTTGTGTACTTTTTATTAATTAAATACAAAATGTCCCTTTTTGAAAATATTGCACTATAATATAATGTATAACATTATATGTTTAAAGTATTTAAATAAACATTGTAAACTATTCAATACAACTATTAATTCATTGAATATAATGCAATAACAAAAGTAAATACTATAAAACATTAATATAGAATTGTGTATAATACAGGTATAACACCGTTTGTATGTATATGTAACAATAAAATGTACAAATCATTGCAAAGTTTGCGACGAACTAGTACAATGATCGACATATTAACAATATAACTGTATATCAATGTGTTATGATTGCATTATTAGTGACAATTTATTGTAATTACTGTAAATATTGTAACAAAATCATTGTAAAACTAACAATATAGGGGCTATTTATAATATGACTTTCCTAACAAGCTGGTTATCATATACATATGTATAACACAATACCTCTATATTTGTAACATATTTTAATTTAATTCACTATTATTTCAATGAGTAAAGAATATACCCACATTAAGGCTAATGGTATCCGAAACGAGCTTAAAGAGATACGTAAGTCTGTGGACAAACTAACTGACGCCATAAAGGCACACACAAACGCTTATGAAAACCTTAAATATAATGCTCGTCCTTCTGATATTCTTAGCGGGATGTAGCGCAACGAGAGACCTTAAATATGCAACATACAAAGAGATTACTCAGGATGTTTGCATCGACAATGAACACGAAGTGCATTTAGCACAACAACTATACCTATATATGCTAGGCCCGGGGCATAAATAATATCGGGCGTTCTGTACAGTATTTGATGCAGAATACTTAATATGTTGTTTTTTTGAACTAAAAGTAATACGGGGCAACATATATAACCTATAAAACCAAAAACCTATGACTTATTTTTATTACCAGGCATCTAGACAGGTGCAACCGAAAATTTCCAACGAAACCATCGAACTGTGGAAACGCCATGCAGACAAGACTAACTGGCGGATCACTGAATTACCGAATGGGTACTACCAAGCGGAGTTCGATAATGCCGGGGAGTGGGCAGATATCACTCGCCGTGAAACCATTGAAGGTACAGAAAGAGCAATTGACTCCTCAATCGAGCATTACAAACGTAAGCTTAAATTAATAGAGGGGCCAGTTGTGGTAAAAACATTTAAAAAGAATGGCAAAAACTAGAAGAAGATCGAGTAGAAGGAGAGCTGGGAGTAACCTGGCTTCTCCTTTTCCTCTTAAAGATAGCTGCTACTACAGCGTAAAAGCAAGGTATGATGTATTTCCATCGGCTTATGCTTCTGGTGCAATAGCCAAATGTAGAAAAAATAAATCTAAAAAATAAAAAAATGGGATTAGGACCACAAAATTTAGGGGCTAAAGGAATGAACCCAAAAAGCACACCTTGCGGGCATTCAAAATCACCCTTAGCTAAGCTTACTGATCTGTCTGGTGATGGCAAGATTACACAAAAAGACGTATTAATTGGTAGAGGTGTAATTGAAAAGTAATGGCTGTGCGCAAAACCAAAAAGGGATTAGCGCTCAAACGTTGGTTTAAAGAAAAATGGACTGACGAAAAGGGTAATCCTTGCGGTTCAACTAAAAATAAAAATACCAAAAAATGCCGACCATCGAAACGGGTGTCCGGCAAAACGGTAAAAACCTGGGGTGAGATGTCACCTTCGGAAAAAAAGCGTGCGGTAGCTGAAAAGAAAAGAGTTGGTATGGGAAGAAAGACTTCTCAAATAAGAAGAAAAACGACTAAAGCAAAAAAGAATGACACTACCAAAAAACGGCGTCGCTAAAGAGATTAGATCATATATAGGTTCTTTATTTATATTTTTATTTGTGGTGGGTATTATAATTACTTTACTGCAGTTTCCAGTATTGGAAGGAAATAAAGAGGTTGTTATGATCCTTATAGGTACTGTAGCTGCGTCTATACCTACTGTAATAAGTGCAATTACTGGAACCAAACCTGATGATATAAATGCTCTTAAAGGCGATATAGCTAAAAGAGACCACCAGATTGAATTACTTATTAAGTCAAAAGATGACTTAGAAGGAATGGTAATTGAACTACAAAGAGAAATACTAAAAAATCAAGACGATATAATGGACAAGATAGTTCTTAAAGCTGCTCTTGATTTTGATGATAGAATTGCCGCTAAAGCAATATTAAATAAAAAGTAATGGCTAACATAGATATTGATGGTGACGGAAAAGCCGACTTTTCAATAAATATAAGTCAGATAATTACCATAGGTGCATTGTTTGCATCTATAATAGGTTCTTATTACACTTTATCAGCTAAGATTGATTCAAATGCAACGGCTGTAAAGAAGTTAAAAGAAAATGAGCAGAAGTATACATGGCCTGCTCAGCGCAAGCTTGAAGAAGACGTGCAAAAAATGACAGTAGAATTTCAAGCAGCCATGAAAGATATCGAATACTCTATGCGCGACATAAGTAAGTTGCGCGAAGAGGTCGATAGTAAACGAGATAAAAAATGAGTCAGAAGTTAACCCGAAAAGCCAGAGCGGCTAAAGCAAAAAGGGATTTGCGATATGCTAATGCGCGAGATCGTAAAGCAAAGCGTGCAGATAGCCAAAAGAAACGTAGAGCTGCTAAGAAGGCGGGTTTAAATCTGACTGGTAAAGACTACGATCATAAGGATAGTAAGTTTAAATCAATAAAGAAAAACCGTGGTAACGACGGTAAAGGAACAAAAAGAGAAAAAAGAAAACTAATAAAACGTAAATAATATTATGAAAGGTTCACCTTATTTTAAGATGGCCATGGGATCTAAAGAAAAAGACACCCCTGGAATCATGAGCGATAAACAAACCGGATTATTAAAATCAGCACCTATGTATAAATACGCAGATGGCCCAATAATTAAGCCAGGCGATATGTATGCTAGCGAAGCTGCTAATGCAGAAGCTACTAAAGCAAGCTCTGGAGATAGCTACGAAAGTATGTCTTCATCTTTTGATAGTGGTAAATCAGCTGGAGAAAAATTTGTAGGCAAAAAAGAGAAAAAAGAAGAAGAAGGTAAAGAATAATGCCTGCTAAAAAAACTACTCGGCGAAAACCGCCTGCTCCATCAAAAAAGAAATCTTTAGGATATTACTCTAAAGTAAAAAAAGGAGGAGGTAGAGGAGCTAAAGCTGGTGGTGGTATGACTGCAAAAGGTGTTGCTAAATATCGTAAAGATAATCCAGGCAGCAAGCTTAAAACCGCGGTAACCACTCCGCCTTCAAAGCTTAAAAAAGGTAGTAAAGCAGCAAAGCGTAGAAAATCATTCTGTGCGAGATCTAAAGGCTGGACTTCAGAAAGAGGTAGAGCTGCTAGGCGTAAATGGAACTGCTAATATAATAAATTAAATTAAATCTAATTAAATGGCACAATTTGGTGGGCCTAAACTTGTCAAAAAAATGTATTTTGATGGTGAGGCTAAGGAGAAACTAATTAATGGAATAAATAAAATAGCTAATGCCGTAGGCTCCACATTAGGAGCTAGCGGTAAAACTGTTATTATAGAAGACGACTTCGGTGGTCCTCAAGTTACTAAAGATGGTGTAACCGTCGCTAACAGTATTTTATTACAGAGTCCGGTAGAAAACCTAGCGGTATCTATGATGAAACAAGCTGCCCAAAAAACAGCTACTGTGGCCGGAGATGGTACAACAACATCTATAGTTTTAACAAAAGCTATTATTGAAAACTATTATTTTAAAAAGGGCGAAAAGCATTCTTTTAGGGATATTAAAGCCGGTATGGAAGCTTATAAAGACCATATCATTAATATACTTAATAAGAAAGCAATTCCTGTTAAAAATAAGCAATTAACTCAAGTTGCAACTATTTCTGCTAATAATGATGTAGAGCTAGGGGAAACCATAGCTAAAGCATTTACTGAAGCCGGTAATAATGGCGTGGTGGCAATGGAAACATCGCCAAGCAATGAAACTTATGTTACCTCTGTACAAGGAACTAAAATAGGTAGTACGGCTAAAAGTCCGCATTTTTATACTAATGCCGAAAAAGAAATAACTGAACTTGAGAATCCTCTTGTATTTATTAGCGCATCGGATATACCAAATATGCGTAAAATCCAAGATATTCTGGAGTATGCGATAAAGTCCAATCGCTCTATACTCCTAGTTGCCCCATTAGAATCGCAGCCGCTAGCTGCACTGTCTATGAATAAAGTAAAGGGCAACATTAAAGTCAACGTTGTAGATCCACCTAGTTTTGGACTTAAGAGAAAAGATATACTAGATGATCTTGCGTTGCTTGTCGGGGCTAAAGTTTTTGACGAAAGCCTGGGTGATTCAATTGATGCAATCACCCCTGACATGCTAGGAACAGCCGATAAGGCTATCTCAGATAAAGATGGTACTGTACTTATTGTTGAAAACAAGCCTGAAGAAGTGCAGGAAAGAATTAAGTATTTAAAATCTGTTCTTGAAAAAGAAGACCATCACGTTATGACTCGGCATTTAAATGACAGACTTGCATTATTATCAGGAGGTGTTTCTGTAATATATGTTGGTGCTGACACTGAAGTTGAGTTAAAAGAAAAACAAGACAGAGTAGATGATGCTATACACGCTGTACGTGCGGCTAAGAAAGAAGGCATTCTTCCTGGCGGCGGCAGTGCTTTAGCTTATGCTGCAGCAGCGGATTGGGAATTTAAAGGTACCGCCGGTTTTTTAACTGGCGTAGAAATACTCAGTAGAGCACTTGCAGCACCATTTACCAAAATACTTACAAATGCAGGCTTAGATCCTTCTGCTTATACACTAAACAAGTGGGGAGAAGGTATTGATGTTACTTGCGGACAGAAAGAAGATATGATTAAAAAAGGTATTGTTGATCCATTAATGGTCACAAAAACCGCTTTAAATAATTCTGTATCTGTTGCTTCTACTATATTATCGACCGATTGTGTAATCAGTAATATACGTGAAGAATGAAAGCTGTAGGTAACTATTTGATAGTCAAAGAAATAGAAGAAAATATTACAAAAACTTCCGGCGGACTGGAGCTAGCTGAAAAGCATAGAGACGATCTACGATACAAAAAAGGTATCGTGGTGTCATCGGGCCCTGAAGCAATACAAAAAGATCAAGAAATACTTTACGATAAAATAGCTGGGCACAATGTTGAAAGCGCGGGAACAATATTTAAAGTTATCCAGCTTCGTGATGTTGTTGCTATTTTGTAATGGACCGATCCGATTTTGTAGAAAGAGGTGAACTAAAAGTAGATTTTCTTAAAAACTATAGGCTTGTTTCTCGCTGGGCCTGTAAGAATAATGATTTAAGTGTAGCTGACTTAGAATTACTATTTTATTTAGATCCTATAATATATTTTACTATTGACGATTTTAAAGATGGTACTTTATATTATTCGTGGGATAAAACTAGATTTTATCGTTTACAAAAAGAAGGATGGGTAGATAAAGTGCATACAGGTAAGGGAAGAGTTGGTGATCATAATAAATATAAAATTAGTTATAAAGGTAAAATATTAATTAATAGAATATATAAGATATTAATTGGTCAAGAAGATTTACCGGAGTCAACTAAGCGCAATGTAATCATGAAAAGAAATAGCTATATAGATAAAGTATATAGCCAAGCAATAAAAAAATTTAACAAACAAAAAAAATAAAAAATGGGATTTTTAGCTATAACTCCTTCAATTGATGCAAATACAGGTGAGGTTACTTACTCTTCAGCTGTGCCTGCTAATGGCGTTAAAGTCATTGGCGTTGTATTAAGAGAATTTATGACAAACGGTCCTGCTAAACTATCTAACGGTTTATATGATACAACCGTAGGTAATTTAGTTTACGACGTAAAAGTAAGACCAAATAGTGTTACAGCTACAATTACTGTAACTAGTGGCGGTAACGATTATTCTATAATTGTATTTAAAACGCCTGAAGGTATAAAACAAGAATACAAATTTGCTACAGGCGATACTATTAAAGTGAATGGAGTTGTAGCAGCATTAATAACAGACGCATAAGATCATGAAAAATAAAAAAGTAAGCTTATTAGGAGATGGTAAAAATTTATGCGGTTGTTCTGGAAAATGCAGCTGTATGGATCCTATAACAAGAAAAGTAAAAAACAATAGTAACGGAACTTTATTAAAAAATAAATAATGGCAAGAATCAGTACGTACACCATAGACTCTCTTGTAGAAGGTGGCGATAAGCTTTTAGGCACTGATGCCAACTCAAGTTCCGCATTAGCAACTAAAAATTATACGATAGATAGCCTTAAGGACTATATATTAAGTGATTCTACTGAAAGTAAAATCACTGATGTAGTGCCCCTTGGCTTTTCTCTTTCTGTAAATAGAGAAGGCAATGCCTACGAAAAATCTTTAATAAGAACACTTTCAAGTTCTGTACTTACAAATGTTGTTTTAAAAGATGCAACAACTAATACAGGGTGTGATATATATCTTAACACACTTGGTACAGGTCAAGTATTTTTAGTTATTAGAGATTATAATGACGGGCAATTTGCTTTAGATTATGACTTAGCTGATTTTGCAAATAATTCAGCAACGTTTACCGGTGTTCTTGGTGGGGTAACCTATACAGGCACCGTTACTTCATTTAATGCACCTACATTTACTTCCGCTTCTGTAGAGCCTAATGTTACACAATATACTGTAAATGGCAACGCAAAGTATACGGATTGGTGCTTTAATGTTACTTTAGATCAAGTATATTCTGGTGGCCAAGTGGCTTTTACTGAATTTACATTTTTAACCGGTGTGCAACAAATTGAAACTCAAGTAATTGGTGATTTAAAAATTACTAGAGATTTAATTATTGATTCGGGTGATGTAGTTATTGGTACTGATAATCCAAACAATGATCCAAGATCATTAACAGTGCACGGCCCTATAAATGTAAAAGACAGCGAATCATCTATTGTATTTGGAGATACAGATCCTAATGTTACTTTAGCAACAGACGGATCAAACTTAACAATATCAGGTAATGGTAATACCATTGTATCTAATAATACTAGATTTACAAATGATATTGTTAGAGATTCAAATACAGACGCTGCTGACGGCAGAACAATAATGGGGCAAAATGAATTCACCGCTATTGCTACAGATGGCACACGAGCTGTTTACGGCGCTTCTGGCGTATCTTTACAGAATTCATCAGGTATTGAAACTGGAGCACAAATAAAACCAATTGAGGGCAACCCAGCGAGTATTTCTGGTTTAACAGAACAAGGGCTTCTTTCTCAATTACAAATTGGTGATGATTACTTTAATCTTCCTGAGTTAGCTTCAGGTGTTGCGGCTGCACTGCCTGGGCTTTCAGAGCAATTAGCTGGACCTTCTGGTAGCATTACTGTTGGAAGATTATTTTATGGTATACGTCAAAGTAATGGTGCTTTATTCCAGGCCGCAACTTCGCCGGCTACAATAGCAGGCATTAATATTACATCAGGTAATACTTCTGTTGTATTGTCTCAATCTGACTTTACGACTATGGAAACTATATTTGATGCTACGCCTTCCACACAAGCTTTATACTTTGTGGAAGATACTTATGTAGCAGCTTTTCCATCTGTGAACGGATTAATAAACGATACGTCTGTAAATATATATCAAATAGTAGCTGTAAATGAATCTAATTTAACAGTTACATTTGGTAAGCAGGGCGATGGTATACTAACAATTAATACTAGCGAAGTAAATATTAATTCCGAAGTATTAAAGTTAAATGATATACCGCAAGCTTCAAAATCAAGCTATTTGCAATTTGACCCCTCTACTAAAGAAGTGTCTCATAATGCACTGCAAATATTAGCCACGGCTAATGGCGCTACATATGATTATAATGCTTTAGTTGATGTTGCTGTAAATTCAATAAACTTTGATAATTTACAAATTACAGCGCCAGCTAATGGGCAGGTTGTAATAAAGCAAGGCTATGCATATGGTGGAGCTTTAACTTCCAGCACTACAGCAGCTGTTTGGAATTTATACATATTAAGTAACATAACGTCAGATAGCACACTAACTTTACCAGCTGGTAATGAAGGTGATAGTATAAAAGTTACCAATATGTCAGCTTTTGATAGCAATGGCAATTATGCTGTGCCAACATATACTTGGACAATAAATCCTAACGGATCTGAAAAAATAATGAGAGCAAACACTTTAGTGCTCGATGAATCAACCTCATCTTTTGAATTGTATTATACTGATGCTGCAAACGGTTGGGTAATAAATGGAATTAGCTAATGGGACTAACAATAGATTTACCAAGCGCTGGTCTTCTAGGAATTACCAACGCAACAGGAAACGTAATAAGTACGACAGCTACATTAAATGTTAACTCTGTTAATATTTTAGATGGTAGTGTTAATTATACTGTAACATTGCCAAGCATAAGCTTAAATGCGGGTGATGAAGTTGTGCTTAAGAAAGTGGGAACCGCTACTGTAACAATTGCTTCAGCAACAATAGAAGGTGTAAGCCAATCGATAACAATTACAAATAATCAACCAATTAGATGTCTATATGTTAATGGAACATTTGGTTGGGCAATAACATAAAGCTATGCCAGATATTTCAACATTTTATCCGGGAGCATCTGCAGCAAACCCTATAAATAATTCTACAGATGCGGTAAATGCAACTACTGCTACAAATGTAGATGATCAAAATCAAACACAAAACGCTCTTGTTTGGACCGGTACAGCTGCTGAATACGCCGCTATTGGTTCTAAAGATGCAAATACACTCTATTTCGTACTAGCATAATGCCATTATATAAAGGAACTAGCGAGATTACCGGGGGAAACTTATATAAAGGGACTACTGAGGTTGAAGATGGATACAAGGGTACAAATTTGTTTTATGAAAACCAAACAACCGTTTCATGGGGCACTCCTACAGGACAAGGATATACCTATTCAGTACCATCACCTCAAACTTCAACAGGAGATGCAGGAGCTTCTATACCTACAACTACTTTAACAATAACATCCGCAGGATATAATTTACAAGGTACTGCAAGCGTTTCTGGATTACCACCTGGTATAACTGTATTAAGTCAAACAAATAGCGGAGGCGGATTAAACAACACTATTACTATTACGTTAACTGGAACATATCCAGACAGTAGCTATACTAATGTTGTATTAAATATTACAGGTTTAACTGCTTCTACAAATTATGACGCACATTTCTTAATGATAGGAGGTGGTGGAACCAATATTGGATCTGCTGCAGGAGGATTAAGAACCTCATGGGGATCTGCCTCAGGGGGAGGAAGTGCCGCAGAAAGTCAGCTTTCTTTGCAAGCAGGAACAACTTATACTATAAGTATAGCGGGACATACTGTTGTTGAATCTTATACGTGGAATACAGGTTCAGGAATAACATACTTTTCTAAAAAAGGTGGTAACGCTAGCATTGTTGGTGGGTCAATTAATAAATCTGTTGAAGGTGGTGCAAACGGTTGGACGGTTCACCCAGATCCCGGGCAAACTAATCAAAACTTACAGTACAGAGAAATGGACGGAGCCGACGGAGGCTGTGGAGGAGGTGCTAGAACATGGTCAACTAATCTAGACTATCATTCCAAAGTTGGCGGTAATGGTAATGCTAATGAAGGTTTTGACGGTGGTTCGGTTAACAACGTTAGAAACGGACAGGCTCGTGCCGGTGGAGGAGGAACAGCTTCTGCGGGTGGAGATGTAGCTACTTGCAGTGGGTGCGGAACACTTACGGGAACTGCAGGAACGGCATTGGCTGTATCAATAACAGGATCTACTTATTATTATGGATCTGGATTTGGTTCAGGCCAGCTGTACACTAATAATTATGGTTCTGCTCAAGGAGGCACGCAGGAATCAGGTAATGGAGGAACTGTTATTTTAAGAGTACCAACTTCTAGTTTAGGAACTCCAACAGGCACTTATACGACTTCTACATCAGGTAGTGATACAATAATCCAGTGGACTGGAAGCGGATCTTACACTGCATAATTTTAAAATTTAATTAAATGAAATTATTTATAAAAAAAGGGCACGGGAATTGTGAAGCATTAAATACCAAAGGTATTAATGTAGAAATAATAGACATAAGCGAACCTAGCTATGACGGAATTGTTTCAGTACAATTACCTTTATTGCAATTTGAAAACGGTATACAACTTATAGGAGATCCCGTAATAGCCAATGTATTTGAACAAATAAGAAAACATCAAAAATAAAAAATGGCAAATTTAACAAACATAATAGGTGGCCAGCCATACTATGATGCAGCGAATGCTAATTCAGAATCTTTATTAAGCTTTTGGAAAGGTACACAGGCTCAATATGATGGCTTAAAACAAACCAGTGCAACAACAACTGGTAATCCATCAGCTGCTTCTTCTGTAACTTTTACCGTTACATCATCATCTATTTTTACAGTAAATGATGTTGTTCATGTTACAGGCACATCAGGAAATACAACAAGAACGCAAGGAACTGTTTCTGCAGTGCCCGATGGGACTTCTGTTACAATAGATTTTACTCCTGCGTATACATCAGCTGCTTCTACAGGATATCAAATAGATCTTTATGACGCTAATACATTTTATATTATAATACCATAATATGCCTTCTAATATACAACATGAAAATATATCCGATTTAAAATTAGGTATTGATACTGTTACCGGAGCATATGTTGGGCATAATATTGTATATCCAAATCAAAGAGAAATAATAAGTGCTGCTTATACAGATACTTCTTTATTAGCAGCAAGTGGCGGAACTAGATATTTAAGAGTTACAGGTGAAATCGGTGCTACTTATGATTTAACAGGCGACGGTGCTGGTTCTTATATATTAGCTACGTCTCCTTATGACCAGCCTATAGTAATTAGTGCAAATGGTACGGCTCCTTGTTACACGGGTTCAAATAGAACAATTACAACAACATTAACGCCTACAAATTCTACAACAATACAAGGCGGAGCTTCTAATATATCAGACGGATTTACTCAAGACGGTGGAACAGGTGTTGTTTCATTTACACCTTCTATAACAAAAAGCATTACAAATACAGTACGAGTAACAACTACTGTTAATGGTAATTTAAGATGGGCAACAGGAGCTGAATTTACAGTTTCTTTTACAGCTCCCTCAGATGCTACAAAAGTTGATTATTATTCAGCAGATGTTTATGCTGTAGGCACTACATTTAGCTATTCAGGAACACAAACTGTAGCTAATACTGGAGGTAGCACATCATTTACAGCAACAATAACATCAGGAACTCCAGATTATGTATATGCAAATATATACATATATGAGCAAAGCTGTTATTCTACATCAGATCAGGTTACAACTAATTTATATCCATAATGGCTAGAATAAAACAGTATCCTTTAGATACCACTATCACTGGTGGGGATAAACTAGTAGGAACAGATGTAGGCAATAACAACGCAACCCGCTCATATCAAATTGAAACCATAGGTCAGTACTTTTCTAAAACAGGAAGTGCAGATGGTTCAAAGCTAGGGTTCCAATATAATTATGCGGGTGTTTATAACAATAATGCAATATCATCAGGTAATTTTAGATACAAAGTTGATCCTACAGCTCCAACTCAATATGGGTGGGCTAATATTACGGGTATTGCTATTTCAAGATATAATGTAAATCTTACTGATATAGCGCCTATAGTAGACTTATTTCAAAATCAAGTTATTAAAATAACTGATATAAGTGAGTCAGCGGCTACCAGCTATGGAGCGTATGAAATAACAGCAATAACAGCATTATCAAATGCTTATTTATTTACATTATTACATAAAGGAAGCTCAGGTGATCCAACAGGATCATCAATAACAATAGCTAATACAGGTCTAGTAACTGCAGATAGATTTTTTACTTTTACACAATCAAGCGCTTCTGCTACTTGGACAATACAACATAACTTAGAAAAATATCCAAGCGTTACGGTAATTGATAGCGCTAATGATGTAGTATACGGAAATACTACATATACAGACGAAAATAACTTAACAATAAATTTTTCCGCACCTTTTTCTGGAAAGGCTTACTTAAACTAAAAAAAAATGGCAATAAAATATTTAAATAATGTAGACCTGTCTAAAAATCAGTTACAAAACGCTGTAATACAGGTATTAGCTTCAGATCCATCAGGTGCAGTAGCTGGTCAGATATATTATAATTCAACAGATAATGTTCTTAAGTATTATAATGGTACGGATTGGTTATCTGCAGGGGGAGATATAACAGAAATTACAACAGCTACAGCAGATCAATTAACAATTACCAACGGAAGTGGTCCTATACCTAATGTTGATATAGTCACAGGAGCGGTAACTAATGCTGGAGTTGAATTAGCTACGGGTGATCAGATTTATGATTTTGTAACCACAGGTGTTAATGCTCGTATTCAAAATATTACAGATCCAACCGATGCTCAGGATGTAGCAACTAAAAACTACGTAGATACAATCGCTACTGGTTTATTAGAATACAAAGGTGGCTACGACGCCAGCACTAACACGCCTGATTTAGATACTGCTTCTAATATTGAAATTGCTAAAGGTGATACTTATACAGTAACCGCCGATGGAACCTTTTTTACAGAGCAAGTTCGTATTGGTGATGTTATTATTGCTGAAACAGCAATTGCAGCATCAACTGGTGGTACACTAGCAGACTTTACAATTGTACAGTCTAATGTTGATTTAGCTACTGCAGCCGCAACTTCAGGCGCAGCAGTAAAAGGTATTGCTGGATATGACTCAGCAGATTTTGATGTTACATCTGGGTTTGTATCACTTGCAACAAAAACATATAAAGCTTTAATAGGTAATGGTTCATTGACCACTGTGCCTGTAACACATGGTTTAAATAGCCAAGATTTAATAATACAATTATTTGATGCTTCTACTAATGAAACCGTTTATGCGGATGTAGTAAGAACAAGCACATCTCAAGTTGATGTAATTTTTTCAACAGCACCCGCAACCAACTCAATAAAAATATTAATTCAGAAAATATAACTTATGGGCATTAAATTCAAATCGCCACTAGCGCTTTCGGCACACAGGGCTATAGCACATAGCGATGATGCCCAAACGCTAGAAGTAACAGTTGTAACAAAAACAGCTGCGCACCCTGAATTTGGTAATGGCAGTACAAATGGGTATTCCATAGATGGCGTAGAAGGCCCTTATTTGGAATTTACTCCTGGTAATACATATAAGTTTGATCAGTCAGATAGCTCTAATACAGGGCATCCTTTGGCTTTTTATGAGGACGCGGCAAAAACTACATCATATACATCTGGCGTAACAACAGTTGGAACACCTGGATCATCAGGAGCTTATACTCAAATAATACCAACAGCTTCAACGCCTCCTATACTTTATTACCAATGTACTGCTCATTCTTTAATGGGTAGCTATACCAAATTTGGTACAGGTTCTCAGGGGGATACTTATACGTTTAGTGCCTCACAAGATGGTGATAATGTTGATTTATTATTGGATGCTGGTTCTGGAACAGATTCTACTGTTCAATTAACAGCAGGTACAAATGTTACTTTAACTAGAAATAGTGCTTCTGAAGTAACTATTGATGCTTCAGGAGAAGCGGAATCTGCACTTAAAATACTTTTAACTGTTAAGAATGTATCCGGAGGATCGCTTAGTCCCGGAACGCTTGTAAGGGTAGCCCCAACAGCAACTCCCCCTTCTGGAAATGTTTTAGAAGTAGACGTAGCTGATAATAGTGCTTCGTCCACAATGCCTGCTATAGGTATACTAATAGATACTATAGCTGATCAAGCAGAAGGAAACTGTGTTGCTTTTGGTAGAGCTGCTGGATTTTCTACGTCAGGTTATACTGAAGGAGACCCTATATGGGTTGGTAGTAGTGGTGCATTTACAGGTACAAAACCAACGGGAACAGCCTTAATACAAAGGGTTGGTCAGATTATTAAAGTACATAGTTCTAACGGTAGTATTGAAGTGTTTGGTGCAGGAAGATCTAATGATGTTCCAAATATTCCTCAAGATCAATTATGGTTAGGTAATTCAAGTGGTGTTGCTACAGCTACAAGTCATACCGTAGAGAACATATCTAATGTAACTACATCATCTAAAATAGATGGTCAATCATTAGTTTGGGATGCTACAAATAATTATTGGAAAAACGCAACCGTTTCTGGAGGCGGAGGCGGTACAGTAACAGAGGCGTTTAAAACTTTTGCAGTATCAGGACAAAGTGATATTGTAGCCGATGGCCCTACTGATACATTAAATGTAGCGGCAGGTAGCAATATTACTTTAACTACAGATGCTACAACAGATACCCTTACGATTGCATCTACTGGCGCAGGTGGCGGCAATGAGCTTTCCATTGAAACAAATGAATTTACTGCAACTGCTAATCAAACAGCTTTTGTAATATCTTCTGAGATAACATCAAGCTCTAGCACACAAGTTTATATTGACGGAGTATATCAATCAAAAGATAATTATACAACGTCTGGATCAACTGTAACTTTTAGTACAGGTGTTCCTGTTAATTCAAAAGTAGAAATAGTACATTTTATTTCTGTATTATCAAAAGTATATACTGATGACTTTACAGGTGACGGCTCTACAGTTGCTTTTACAGCTTCTAATGACGTTACAGATGAAAATGTTACACAAATATACATAGACGGAGTTTATCAGTCTAAAGACAATTATTCAACTTCTGGCACGACCATTACATTCTCCACCGCACCACCTAATGGGAGTGCCATTGAAGTTGTTCATTTTGTACCAGCAACTTATTCAACTTTAAATAGTAATCAGTTTACAGGTACAGGATCACAAACAGATTTTACACTAACTCAATCAGTTGAAGAAGATTCATCTTTTGTTTTTTTACAAGGTGTATATCAAGAGAAAAGCACGTATAGCATAAGCGGAACAACACTTACTTTTACAACAGCACCGCAAAGTGGATATTCAGTAGAGGTAATAACTGTTGGGCAAGTTTCAATGCGCCCTGATACTATAGATATTGACAACTTTAGTGGCACTGGTTCACAAGTAGATTATACTTTAACATCTACCCCTAGCAATGAAAATGCAATTGATGTCTATATAAATGGTTTATATCAACAAAAAGATACGTTTAGCTTATCTGGCAAAACTTTAACGTTTTCTACCGCTCCACCAAACAACTCAACAATTGAAGTTAAACATCAATTTATAGCCAGTGTAGGTTCAGGTTCAGTAGATTTAACAGCTGGTACTGGTATTGGCATTACAGAAAATTCAACAAATAATTTTACTATTTCTTCATCTGTTGAAGCAGGTGTTGATTGGCAATCATCAATTAAAACTGCAGATTTTACAGCAGTTGCTGGCAAAGGATATTTTGTTAATACAACTAGCTCAGCGGTAACAGTCACACTTCCTAGTTCACCTAGTTTAGGAAATGAAGTGCATATAGTTGATTATGCTGGTACAGCTGATACAAATAAAATAACAATTACCTCTAGTGATAACATTAATAGTGCAGGTGGTGATGTATTTATAGATTACGAAAGAGGTAGTGTTGCTATAGTTTATATTGACGCTACTCAAGGTTGGGTGGCTTACAATGCCGCGAATGAATCTAGCAATGCGCTAGCTCCTGATTTACCTTTAACAGTAGACTATTTAGTAGCTGCTGGTGGAGGTGGCGGCGGCGGCGGCGCGTTTACTAATGCTAATGGCGGGGGTGGTGGTGGTGCTGGCGGCTTAAGAACTTCTTATGGTTCAACAACTGGTGGGGGTGGCTCTTCAGAAAACAGTTTATCTCTTGCTGTGGCAACAAATTACACAGTTACAATAGGAGCTGGAGGTAATGGTGGTCCCACTACTTCTGGGGCTACCAGCGGTAGTAATGGTTCTAATTCTGTGTTTTCTACAATAACTTCAACTGGAGGTGGTGGAGCTGGAGGAGAAACAGACGCTAATGGAAAAGATGGTGGTTCTGGTGGGGGAGCATCTTCTAGTGGCACTGGTGGATCAGCTGTAACTTCTCCTGTAGTTCAAGGTTATAATTCAGGAACATCAGTTGGCCAAGGAGCTGGTGGCGGGGGTGCTGCAGCTTTAGGATCAAATTCATCTACATCTGATGTTGGTGGTGATGGTGGTGCTGGTTTAACTACGTCAATAACTGGAGTATCTGAATCTTTTGCTGGCGGTGGCGGCGGTGGAGGTTATAATGGTGTTGGCGGCTCTGGTGGTATAGGCGGCGGAGGAGATGGTGGTCAAGCAGCTCCAGAAGTAGGTAGTGATGGAACAAATAATACCGGTGGTGGTGGTGGTGGTTCTAGAAGTAGAAATGCAGCTAGGGCTGGCGGCGCAGGAGGTAGTGGAGTAGTTATACTACGCTATCCAAATTCATATACTATAACAATAGGTAGCGGTTTAACAGGAACTACTCAAACAACTGGAACAGATAAAGTTACAACTTTTACAGCTGGAACTGGAAATATAACATTTAGTTAATCATGGCACAAACAAAACCTAAAGCAGCACAATTTTATGGAGTAACCGGGGACGGTACTGCAGGTCAAGTTTTAGTTAGTGACGGAAACGGGGGGATGTCATGGGGAAGTAATACAGAGGAATTTACTGTTTCATGGAATACTCCAACAGGACAAAGTCTTACATATACACAACCCTCACCTCAAAGTTCACAAGGAGCAGCCGGAACTGCGTTTCCAACAACAACATTTACAGCAACTAAATCTGGCGAAATAATTAGTGGCACAGCTACTATAGCGGGTCTACCCACTGGAATAACAGCAACCCAAAGTCTTAGTGGATCTGGAGCTGATAATGTATTAACAGTCACATTATCCGGTGTATTTCCAAGCCAAGATTCTTTAAATACTGATTTAACTTTATCTGGATTAACAGTTAATACTCCATTAACAATAGATTACCTAATAGTTGCTGGTGGCGGCGGAATGGGTAGGTCTGATATATATTACGGCGGTGGCGGCGGCGGTGGTGGCTTTAGAACATCTATATCATCCGATGGAAATGGAGGAGGAGCTTCATCTGAAACCGCTTTAGAAGTTAATGACAATGGTGTAGATACTTATACAATTACAGTAGGAGCTGGTGGACCGGCTGCAGGTGATAATTCATCTAATGGAAGCACGGGGTCAAACTCTGTTTTTTCAACGGTAACTTCTACCGGTGGGGGTGGAGGCGGTAAAGCTGATACAGACGGATTAGATGGCGGCTCTGGTGGTGGAGGCGGTGGTAATGATGCAGCTAATTCAGGCGGAGCTGCTGTTAGTCCAACTCAAGGATATGCTGGAGGAGGAACTAATAGTGGCAGCGGACTAGGTGGTGGAGGCGGCGGCGGCGCAGGCTCAATAGGATCAACCGCTACAGCAGGAGGTGCCGCTGGAGGTGATGCTAAAGCATCAACTATTACAGGATCAAGCGTATATTTTTCTGCCGGTGGCGGTGGTAAACGGGGTTATTCTTTAGCCTCAAATGGCGCGTCTGGCTCTAATTGGCGACAAACTAATTCTGGTTGTGGTGGTACTGCAACGTCTCCAAAATCTGGTCAAAGTGGTATTGTAATAATTAAGTATCCAAATACTAAAACAGTAACAATAGGATCTGGATTAACAGGAAGCACAACTACATCGGGATCAGATAAAATAACCACATTTACAGCTGGAACTGGAACAATAACATTTAGCTAATTATGGCATTAACAAAATTAATAACAGACTTAATTGATGGGTCTTTAGGTACTAACTGGCAAGCTACGCCTAAAACTGCTGCATTTACAGCAGTTGCTGGAGAGGGTTACTTTGTAAATACTACAAGTGCTGCAATTACAGTTACGCTGCCTAGTTCGCCTAGTGCTGGTGATGAAATTATCATTGTTGATTATGCTGGTACAGCTGATACAAATAACATAACTATAACATCTTCTGATGACATCAATGGCTCTACAAATGATGTTAAAATAAATTACGAAAGAGGTAGTGTATCTATGGTCTATGTAGATTCCACTCAGGGATGGATAGCTTACAATGCTAATAATGAAACCGCTGACTCCTTAATTGAAATTGTACCTAATATTGATATTGAAGTTTTAATTGTTGGTGGTGGTGGTGGAAGTTCAAGAGGTGCTGGAAGTGGTGGAGGTGGTGCTGGAGGTGTGCAAACTGGAACACTTTCTTTAGATCCAGTTACAGCTACTGTACTAACTACTACTGTTGGTGGTGGTGGAGGTAAAGCTACTGGCGGATATCCATCTTTAGGAACGAGCGGTTCTTTATCAAAAATAGTTTTAACAGGCGGAACTTCTGGAACTTATACAGCCGATGGTGGAGGTTATGGTGGAACACATCAAAGCGGCAACGATGCCGCAAATGGTGGCTCTGGTGGTGGCGGGGGTGGTTATACTGGAAATAACACTGATACTAGTGGTGGAACATCTACACAAACAAGCACATCACCTTTAACTGGATATGGAAACGCTGGTGCTGATGGAGGTACTGGCTCTGGATATATTGGAGGGGGTGGAGGAGGAGCTGGAGCGGCTGGTACGCTTGCATCTGGCTCAGTAGCTGGTAGCGGAGGTGCTGGTATAACTACAAACATAATTTCAACTAGCATTGCTACTGCGCAATCTATTGGAGAGGTAGCATCATCATCAGTATATTTTGCTGGAGGTGGTGGAGGTGGAGTAGAAAGTGGATCAAACACACCAGGAACTGGTGGTTATGGAGGGGGTGGTGATGGAACTAACAACGCAAATCCAACTAATTCACCCAGTAATACTGGTGGTGGAGCTGGCGGAGGTGGAACTAGTACTGCTGGTGGAGCAAATGGAGGCTCTGGTTTGGTTATCTTAAAAATGCTTACTTCAGATTATAATTCATCTGGAAATTCAGGAGGAACAGTAGTTACAGATGGATCAAATACAATATTAATATTTAAATCAGGTGGTAGTTATACAACTATATAAAATAAAATAAACATGGCACATTACGCATTTTTAAATATGCAAAACGTAGTTACTGAAGTGATAGTAGGTAAAGAAGAAACGGATGGACCAACAAATTGGGAAATTCACTACGGAAATATTAGAGAACAAGTTTGTAAAAGAACTTCTTATAATACATATGGTGGAGTACATTCTGGTGGTGGCGTTGCCTTTAGAAAAAACTACGCTGGTATAGGATATACGTACGATGAAACTCGTGATGCATTTATTCCACCAAAACCATACGATAGCTGGATGCTAAACGAAACTACTTGTTTATGGGAAGCACCCACTGCATATCCAACAGACGGACAACAATATGTTTGGAATGAATCTACTACAAGCTGGGATTTAATAGCTGAATAAATATGGCGAATTACGCAAAAATAAACCAAGGAAAAGTAGTTAAAGTAATTGTAGCAGAAGCATCATTTTTTGATAATTTTGTTGATGATTCACCGGGCACATGGATTAAAACATCTTATAATACTCATGGAGGAGTTCATTATACAAATGGAATTGCATCAGCTGATCAATCAAAAGCACTTAGAAAAAACTATGCGGGCATAGGTTACTCTTATGATGAAGGTAGAGATGCATTTATTCCACCAAAATTTTATGCTAGCTGGGTATTGAACGAAACTAGTTGCTTATGGGAAGCGCCAGTATCTTATCCAGATGACGGGCAACAATATACTTGGAATGAAGAAACGACAAGTTGGGATTTAATAACAGATTAAAAAATAAAAAATGGCATTAACTAGAGTAACCGCGGCAGTATTAAGCGATGGAGCAGTAGACTCTACAAAGTTGGCTGATGGCGCGGTGGACAGTACACAGTTAGCGGATGGATCAATAGACACTACGCAGCTTGCTGCAAATTCAGTAGACGGTACAAAAATAGCCGCCAATGCAGTTGGTCACACAAATTTAGAAGCTAGATATACGGCACAAGCGTCAATCACAACATTAACAGGAACAGTTTCTTTTGATTGTTCAACTGCTAGTAGCTTTAAATTAAGTGGCGATTTAACTGGTGCATATACAATTGATTTGTCAAATTATAAAAAGGGCCAAGTTGTTTCGATATATCCATTGAAAGCACAATCAGTTACATTAGATGCACAAGGTAGTTCAACAAACACTTTTAACAAAATTGGCGCTATTGACTACGATAACACTATATCTAGTATTTTGCAAATTGAGTGTGTGGATGATTCTGCAACAGATCCTGTTTTCTTTTATTCAATTGCTACATTTGCGAGTGACTCAACTATTTAAACTATGGGATTAGGTAGAAGATTTTTAACAACAGGAGGGATTACACTAGTTCAATTTGATTTGCAATTTTTAGTTCAAGCTGGCGGAGCAGGCGGAGGACAAACAGGTGGGGCTGGAAGATATTCAGGAGGCGGTGGCGCAGGCGGCTTTAGATCTTCTGTAGACAATTCGGGTGGCGGCACAGCTGCAGAGTCCGCAATAACCGCGTCAAGTAATGACGTTTTAACTATAACAGTAGGTTCTGGTGGGACTGTAAATTCTAATGGTAACGATTCTTCTATAACTTCTGCTAATTCTAACTTTACTGCGGTAACCTGTACAGGAGGAGGTAAAGGTGGTGGAGGTGGTAGTGGATCTCCTGGAAATGGAGGCTGTGGAGGTGGCTATCATACAGCCTCTGTTGGATTAGGAACAGCAGGTCAAGGGCGCAACGGGGGTCCTGGAGATAACACAGGCAACGCCAGCTATCAGATGGGTGGTGGTGGAGGTGGAACCGCTTTTGCTGGTAATTCATTAGGACCCGGTAGTGGTGGTAATGGTACTATATCTTCTATTATATCTACATCAAATGCAAATGCTCAAAGTGTTGGAGAAGTAAGCGGAGGAAATGTTTATTACGGTGGTGGTGGTGGAGGCTACGATCAAGTTAGTAATAGTTCTGTATTTATTGGTTTAGGCGGGGGAGCGTCTTTACATGGGAGTGGCATAGCGAGAGATTCTTTAATAAATTCAGGAGGAGCAGGCGCAGCTTCAGATCAATTAACTAGTCGAACCAAAACCTATGGGTCAAGTGGGGTGGTAATACTTAAAATGCCTACCTCAGTTTATACAGGAACAACAACAGGAAGCCCTGTGGTTTTAACCGACGGTACTGACACAGTTTTAATTTTTAAATCTTCAGGAACATATACAACTTAAAATGGAGAAAAAGAAATTTAAAGACACCACGGTTGGCAAATTTTTACTAAACAAAATACCATCCGTGGTGGGTGCAATAGCAGAAGATACACCGGTTGGAAGTGTTATTCAAGCGATTATTGGTGGCTCTGAAATGTCAGATGCTGACAAGCAATTAGCACTTAAAAAACTAGAATTAGAAAGAACAGAAATTGACGGCATAACAAAACGTTGGGTAGCTGACGCAAGATCAGGATCTTGGTTGGCTGCAAATGTAAGACCATTAACATTAGTATTTTTAACAGTAGCTTTTGTTATTGGATGGTATATGCAAATAGAGCAATTAGATACAGTAAAAGAATTGATGACAATTGTATTCATAGGATATTTTGGATCTCGCGGCGCTGAAAAGATTATGGGTAATAACAGACACAAATGACAGATTTAAAAATATACGGTATAAATATAACAGCATTATTAGCAAGCTCGCCGTTGGCAGAAGGTTTAAATCCCGCGCTACAAACAGGGGTTTTATTATTAACAATTGTTTATACTTTAATTAACATACATAGTAAACTTAAAAAGTAATATAATGAAATACTTTAATGAATCTGAATTTAATGAATTCAATAAAATGAATCCAAAGCTTTTAGAAATGCTTGATAATCTAAGAGAAGCTTATGGTTTTCCAATTAAATTAACCTCTACTTATAGAAGCCCAGATCATCCTATTGAAGCTAAAAAAGCAAAACCCGGCGAACACGCTCACGGAGCGGCCGTGGATATTGCATGTGTGGGTGGCGAAGCCACCTTTAAATTAGTTAAAGCCGCTATAGAGGTAGGTTTTAAAAGAATAGGCATATCAAGAAAAAACAACTTTGTGCATGTGGGTATAGGTTATCCAGGGGCACCTGATACAACAATTTGGACTTACTAAAATGAAGTTAATTAGAAAAATATCAATTGGCCAAGATTATAAGAATGAAGCAATGCATTATGCGGTTGGTCAAGAAGTTTACGGAGGACATACAATATCTGATATTATAGAAGAAGAAGGTTCTTATAATATCTTTATTAAGAAATCAGATGAAGTGCTGCCCTGGAAACATTTTAATAAAAATATGGCTGTATCAGTTGAATACAATCTAGATTACTAATGCGCTCAATTTACAATTTTATTATTTACTCTAATCAAAGATATAATAACTCTACAGACGTAGAAGGACAAAAGCTGATCTTAAATACTGAAATAACAGAAAGAGATTATATGTTCACAAATAGAGTAGGTCGTGTTATGGCAACGCCACTAATGGTGCCTACACCTATTCAAAAAGGCGATGAAGTAATTTTACATCACAATGTATTTAGAAGATGGATTGATATACGCGGTAACGAAAAAAATTCATCAAGCTATTTAAATGACCGAGAATATATGGTTTCGCCGGAACAAATATATGCCTATAAAAGAAATGATGAATGGCTATGTTTAGATGATTATTGTTTTGTAGCGCCATTACAAGAAGATTCACAATGGGCTGTTGAGCTTGAGCAAAAATTAGTTGGGAAGCTTGTGTATAGCAACAAGCATTTGGACGCGTTAGGATTTGCTATTGGAGACGTAGTGGGGTTTACACCTGATTCAGAATACGAGTTTAATATAGAAGATCAAAAATTATATAGAGTTTTATCAAATCATATAACAATTAAATATGGATCGACACAAAAAAGTAATTGAAGCGGCTGAAGTTGCATTAAAAGAACTTGACAAGGTTATACGCCAAAGAATAGATTTGACTGAATTAGAACCTGAAAAAGCAAAAATAGCTGCTCAAGCAAAATGGGCAGCAATTGAAGATTCATTTAAAATAATTGAAAAAATAGAAGACCTTAGCGAAGAAAACCAAAAAGAATCAAAAAAAGAGTCTGTAAAATTTTTAGGTGTAGAAGATAGAATAAAATAATGTATAAGCAAACACTCTACAATATAATTATAGACCACGTTGACACCAAAGAGGTTAAAAAAAATAATAAAGGCAAAAAGTACAAATACGGTTATAACGAAGATCTTGATTGTGTTATAATAAGTAAAGACGGTACAATTGGTGAGATATATGAGATTCAAGGTCTTAAGGTAGCAATACCTCAAACCCCTGAAAAAATAGATGGTCAAAATTTAAAAAAAGCAGATCAGGTATTTAAAAGAAGGGAAAGACCAGAATCATTAAGAAAAATTAAATCTGTACACGATTTTAAACATCAGCCAGAAGAAGTTAAAGAAAACTACTACCAGTATATTGATACTGAGTTTAATAGGCGCAATGATGGCTATTGGTTTATGTGTAATGGCGAACCCTGCTATATTACAGGGTCACATTATATGTACCTCAATTGGACAAAGATTGATGTTGGAGCACCAGACTTTAGACAAGCAAACAAGATATTTTATTACTTCTGGGAAGCATGTAAAGCAGACGATAGATGTTACGGAATGTGCTACCTCAAAAATAGACGGTCTGGCTTTAGCTTCATGGCATCGTCAGAAACAGTTAATCTTGCAACAACCTCAAGAGATTCAAGATTTGGTATTTTATCAAAGACAGGAGGCGACGCAAAAAAAATGTTTACCGATAAAGTAGTTCCAATATCTATTAATTATCCTTTCTTTTTTAAGCCAATACAAGATGGTATGGAGCGGCCTAAAACAGAATTGTCATATAAGGTTCCATCAAGAAGACTTACTAGAAATTCATTTAAAGAAAATGATGACGAACTAGTGGGTCAGGGACTTGATACTACAATAGACTGGAAAAATACTGGAGATAATAGTTATGATGGGGAAAAATTAATTTTATTAGTACATGATGAATCCGGCAAATGGGAACGACCAGATAATATATTAAATAACTGGCGAGTAACTAAAACGTGTTTACGTTTAGGTGCAAGAGTTGTTGGCAAATGTATGATGGGCTCTACGTCTAACGCTTTAGACAAAGGTGGCGATAACTTTAAAAAACTTTATTATGGCTCAGATGTTAGAGAACGAAATAAAAATGGCCAGACTACAAGTGGATTATACGCTTTGTTCATACCTATGGAATGGGGATACGAAGGATTCATTGATAAGTATGGCTACCCTGTCTTCAATACACCACAAAAAGCGGTTGAAGGAATTAGCGGGGGTACTATCACTACAGGAGTTATTGAACACTGGGAAAATGAAGTTGAAGGATTAAAAAATGATGCAGATGCTTTAAATGAATATTACAGACAATTTCCAAGAAGCGAAAAGCATGCATTTAGAGATGAAACTTTAAATTCATTATTTAATTTAACAAAAATATACGAACAGATTGACCATAATGAAGAAATGGCAATGAATGGTTATGTTGTTCGCGGAAGTTTTTCTTGGAAAAACGGTATAAAAGATTCAGAAGTTATTTGGACACCAAATAGAAATGGAAGATTTTTAGTAAGCTGGTTACCAAAAGCTGAATTAAGAAATAATGTAATTGAAAAAAATGGAATAAAATATCCAGGCAATGAAGGCTTTGGTTATTTTGGATGCGACTCATACGATATATCAGGTACAGTTGGGGGAGGCGGTTCTAATGGAGCATTGCACGGCTTAACAACGTTTTCAATGAATCCAGATTTTCCGTCAAGCAAATTCTTTTTAGAATATATTGCTAGGCCTCAAACAGCTGAAATATTTTTTGAAGATGTATTAATGGCTACGGCATTTTATGGCATGGCAATACTTGCAGAAAATAACAAGCCTAGATTACTATATCATTTTAAAAGAAGAGGTTATAGAGGGTTTTCTATGAACCGACCAGATAAATTGCGGGCCACATTGTCAAAAACAGAAGCTGAACTTGGGGGTATACCAAATACATCGGAGGATATACGACAAGCGCATGCTGCTGCTATTGAATCCTATATAGAAGAAAATGTTGGCAATCTTGGTGACAATTATGGAAATATGTATTTTCAAAGAACATTAGAAGATTGGGCTAAATTTGATATATCAAAACGAACAGCGCATGATGCGTCAATTAGTAGCGGCCTTGCAATAATGGCTTGCAGAAAACATTTATATAGACCAAGACAAGAGAAATCAACAAAAAAACTTAATTTTTCATTCTCAAGATATAAGAATGAAGGAAATAAAAGTGTGTTAATTAAATAAATATGGCATATAACACCAAAACAAATATTGAATTTCCTAGCCAAGCGGTGCTTGACATAGAGAAACAATCAATAGAATACGGTACAAAAGTAGCTAAGGCAATTGAGCGCGATTGGTTCAATAAAGACGGCTCTTCTGGAAAATTTTATCAGTCAAGAGACGAATATCATAGGCTAAGGCTATACGCTAGAGGTGAACAATCTATAAGAAAATATAAAGATGAATTTGCTATTAATGGAGATTTATCATATCTTAATTTAGATTGGAAACCAGTGCCTATTATTCCTAAGTTTGTTGATATAGTCGTAAACGGAATGCAAGATCGGCTTTTTTCAATAAAAGCGTTTGCACAAGATCCTATATCAACAGGTAGAAGAACGCAATTTGTAAATTCTATACAAAGGGATATTAACGCAAGAAGCTTAATAGACAATATTAAAAATACGTTAGGTGTAGATGTTAGAAACGTACCTGATGATGAAGCCCCTCAAAATACAGAGGAGCTTGAGCTTTACATGCAACTTCAATACAAACAAAGCATTGAGATAGCTCAGGAACAGGCTATACAAAATATATTTCTTAGCAATAAATATAAGGAAATAAAAAAACGTATAGACTACGATATAGCGGTAATTGGTATTGGAGTAGCAAAACATTCATTTAATAATACAGATGGCATTAAACTGGATTATGTTGATCCAGCTAATTTAGTTTGGTCTTATACAGAAGATCCAAATTTTCAAGACTGTTATTATTTTGGAGAAATTAAAAGAGTAAAAATAAATGAATTAAAGAAAGAGTTTCCTGATTTAACTATGGAAGCTTTGGAAAAAATAAGACAAAAAGGAAATTCCTATAATTCTTATTCAAATTCTTTAAGCAATAGTGGGGAAGATGAAGATAATAATACTGTAACATTATTATATTTTAATTGGAAAACTTTTGAAAATAATGTTTACAAAATAAAAGAAACAACTTTTGGCGGAGCACGAGCAATAGAAAAGCCAGACTCATTTAATCCTCCAAAAGATAAAAGAACAAGGTTTGAAAGAGTAGCTCAATCAAGAGAAGTAATATATGAAGGAGTTTATGTTTTAGGTAATGAAACTTTATTAAAGTGGGAAAAAGCGACTAATATGATTCGTCCTTATTCTAATACGAATAAAGTTTTAATGAATTATATAGTTTCTGCTCCTAGAATATATAAAGGAAAAATTGACTCTCTTGTTGCTAAAATGGCTCCCTATGCTGATTTAATTCAGCTAACCCATTTAAAAATGCAGCAAGCTATTCAAAGGATGACTCCATCGGGGGTATATATTGATGCTGATGGCTTAGCAGAAATTGATTTAGGTAATGGGACTAGCTATAATCCTCAAGAAGCATTAAATATGTATTTTCAAACGGGATCTATTATTGGCAGATCATTAACCGTTGAAGGCGACCCTAACCCTGGAAAAGTTCCAATTCAAGAATTACCCGGGGGAGGTGGAAATCAAGTTCAATTGCTTATTGGAGCTTATAACCAGTATTTACAAATGATACGTGATATTACTGGATTGAACGAGGCTCGTGATGGATCAGATCCAGATCCTAAAGCTTTAGTGGGCGTTCAAAAATTAGCAGCCGCTAATAGCAACGTTGCTACTAGACATATATTAGATAGTAGTATGTTTATAACAAATACTTTAGCAGAAGCAATTTCATTAAGATTTAAGGATATGCTAGAGTTCCATCCTACTAAAGAAGCTTTTATAAGTGCGTTAGGGCAATTCACAGTAGGTGCATTAGAAGAAATGAATAATTTGCATATTCACGATTTTGGTATATTTTTAGAATTAGAACCAGATCAGCAAGAAAAGCAATTATTAGAAACTAATATACAAATGGCTCTTTCTCAACAAGGAATAAATCTTGAGGACGCAATAGATATTAGAGAAATTAAAAATATAAAGTTAGCAAATCAACTATTAAAAGTTAGAAGACAAAGAAAAGAAATTGCTGACCAACAAAAAGCTCAAGCAGCTTCAGTTGCTCAAGCTGAAGCGCAGGGACAAGCCCAAATACAAATTGAACAAGCAAAAGCTCAATCCGCTCAAATAAAAGCTGAATCTACAATTCAAATTTCTAGTGCAGAAAATGAAATGGATATTAAAAAGCTTGAAATTGAAGCTAAAACAAAAAAAGAGCTAATGTATTATGAATATGAGCTTAATGTTAAATTAAAAGAGCTAGAACTACAAGCTCAAAAAGAATTAGCAGATAAACAAGCAAGAACGCAGGAAAAAATTGCAGACAAAAAAGCATCAATAACTGGGCCACCAAAAACGGAAAAACCCAAAAAATCTTTTGAATCAAAAGGCAATGATGTATTAGGAGGTTTTGATCTTTCAAGATTTGAGCCAAAATAAAAAATAAATTATTATATTATATTATATTATGGAAGAACAAGTTGAAGTAAAAAGTGTTGAAAGTACAGAAAATGTTTCAACACAAGAAAAAGAAGCTGCTATTTTGCAAGAAGCTATTGATGGTGGCGAAGTAGATTCTAATTATGGGTTTCAAGACGATGGCGTTTACCGCGTAAATGTTGATGCCCCACCAAAACAACAAGAAGATGCCATTCAAGAGCAAGAAGCAGAGAGCATATCTGTGGATGAAACATCCGGAGATAGCGAAAAAGTGGACGAACAAGTACGGGTCGAAAATACAGAAGACCAAGAAGAAGAAAAGGTAGCTGTATTAGAAAAAATAATTGATGAAAGTACAGAAGAGGCTGCTATTGAAAAAATAGAAAATCAAAAGCCGCCAGAAGAAGTAGTCCAAGATAATAAACAACTAGCTGTAGAATATCCGGAAGATATTCAAAAATTAGTTAGCTTTATGGAAGAAACAGGAGGGTCTTTAGAAGATTATGTAAGTCTTAATAGAGATTACTCAAATATGAATAGTTCTTCTTTAATATACGAATATTTAAAAAACACAAAACCTCATTTAGATAATGAAGATATAAACTTTTTAATGCAAAAAGAGTTTGCTTATGATGAAGAAACAGCTGAACCTTCTGAAATTAAAGCGAAACAATTAGCATTTAAAGAAAAAATGTATGAAGCTCAAAAGTATTTCAATGATTCAAAGGAAAAATACTACGCTGATCTTAAGTTAAGAAAGCAAACTAGTATTCCTGACGAATACAAAGAAGCTATTGAGTTTTATAATGAAAACCAAGAAGCTTTAAAGCAGAATGAACAATTAAGAGAAGATTTTGGTCTTAAAACAAATAAAGTTTTTAACGAAGAATTTAAAGGTTTTGAATTCAAGGTAGGTGAAGACAAATATAGATTTAAGATTGAAAATCCGCTAAAAGTAAAAGAAGTGCAAAGTGATTTTAGAAATTTTGCAGAGCTTTTTATGGACAAAGAAAAAACTTTTATTGATAAACCGTTGGAATATCATAAAGCTCTATATGTTGGCGCAAATGCCGACAAAGTAGCTACACATTTTTATGAGCAAGGCCGTGCTGATGCTATAAAAGAAGCTGCTAGAAAAGCAAAAAATATAGATATGCAACCAAGATCGGATAATTCAAGCATCAGTACACCTACTGGTCAAAAAATAAAAGTTATTTCAGGGAATTCTTCGGATAAGCTTCGAATAAAATGGAACAAATAACTTAATTTTAAAAACATTTAACAATGGCTTTTACAAGTGGAGTACCAGCAGCTTTGCAACCAACTCAAAGCAAAGCTCTTTATACTGGTAACTATATTGATTTTACAGACAGCTCATTTAATCAGTGGGCACAACAATTTTTACCTGATGTATACGAACAAGAAGTAGAGCGTTACGGAAATCGTTCTATCGGATCTTTCCTTCGTATGGTATCAGCAGAAATGCCTTCATCTTCAGACCAGATTATTTGGACTGAGCAAGGCAGATTGCATACTCGTTATGCTAATATTATTTACTTAAGCTCAGCAGCTACTATGCCTACTTCAGGAACTACTGCTGGAACAGCTACTTTATCTGCTTCTGGTGGACAAGTCATGAACTTTACTGTTCCTACCTCTCAGCCAACAAGCTTAGGTATTACAACTCAAGGAACTACAGCTGTTAACTTCCGTAAAGGACAAACAGTTATGATCCAAGCACAATCATCCGCTACTTCTGGAATTGGAGGCACTGGATCTGTTGTTAAAGGTATCGTAACTAATGTATCTGGACAATACTTCCAAGTTAAAACTTTAACTGGAACTCCAGCTATTCTTAATACTGAAAGATTTACAGCTCTTGCTTACGGATCTGAATTTGCAAAAGGATCTTCTAACTTTACTGAAAAGCTAGATCCTAGCTATGCTACATTTAATAACAGCCCTGTTATTCTTAAGGAGCATTATTCTATCAACGGTTCTGACACTGCTCAAATCGGATGGATTGAAGTTACTTCCGAAAACGGAGCTTCTGGATACTTATGGTATTTAAAATCTGAGCACGAAAATAGATTACGTTGGGAAGATTATTTAGAAATGGCAATGGTTGAAGGTGTTGAGCAAAATGGTACTGGAGCTACTCTAGACTTTTACGATTCAAACATTACAGCTACTGCTAAAGGTTCTGAAGGATTCTTTGCTGCTATTGAAGCTCGTGGTAATGTATACTCTGACTTTGGGGCTCAAGCTTCTGGAGGTGCATTAACTGATTTTGATGCTGTTCTTAAGCAATTAGATAAGCAAGGAGCAATCGAAGAAAATATGCTTTTCTTAGGTCGTGATCTTTCTTTAGAAATTGATGACATCCTAGCACAACAAAATGGTGGATACTCAGGAGGTACTTCTTTCGGTGTATTCAACAACAGCGAGGATATGGCTCTTAACTTAGGATTTACTGGATACCGTAGAGGTTCTTATGATTTCTATAAAACTGACTGGAAATACTTAAATGATTTCTCTACTCGTGGAGGTTTCAAAGATATTGAAGGTGTATTAGTACCTGCTGGTACTTCTACAGTTTATGATCAAGTACTTGGTAAAAACATCAAGAGACCATTCTTGCATGTACGTTACCGTGCTTCTGAAACAGAAAACAGAAAAAACAAATCTTGGGTTACAGGATCTGTTGGAGGTGCTTCTAACTCACCAATTGATGAGATGAGAATGCATTATCTATCTGAAAGATGTTTAATTGTACAAGGAGCTAACAATTTCGTATTGTTTAAAGCTTAATATTTATTAGAGGACGGGGTGGCATAAGCTGCCCCATATCCTCTATATTTAATCTTATTATATTATATTATGGAAGCTACAAAAAAAGCCCCAGCACACAAAATTGAAAAAGGCTGGGAAATCAAAGATCGAATATATGTTTTAGCTGGCGGTAAAGCTCCAATTAGCTGGACCGTTCAATCAAAGCATACAATTAGAAAACCACTTTTTTGGTTTGATGAAGAAAACGGAGAAAATAAAGAAATACGTTATGCAACAAATCAAAAATCATTATTTGTTGATGAACAAACTGGATACGCTACTCTAGGTCACGTTATTTTTTATGATGGCGTTTTAGAAGTGCCAAGACAACAACAAAATTTACAAAAATTAATGTCTTTATATCATCCACAAGCAAACATGCTTTGGACAGAGATTGATGAAGTAAAAGAAGCTACTGACGAAGTTGAATCATTAGAGCTAGAACTAGAAGCATTAAATCTTGTTAGAACTTTAGATATTGAACACTTAGAAGCAATTATGAGAACTGAACTTGGTTCTGCTGTTGCTGGAATGTCTTCTAAAGAATTAAAAAGAGATGCTTATAGGTTTGCTCAAGATGACCCGGAGCTATTTATTGAACTATCTCAAGATGAAGATATAAAACTTAGAAACCTAGCTAATAGAGCGGTTGAAATTGGTTTATTAAATTTAACTGATGACGGCACTGTATTTAAATTAGCAAATGGTAAAAAGGTAATGACTGTACCTTTTGATCAACATCCTTATGGAGCATTAGCTGCATACTTTAAAACAGATGAAGGTGTTGATTTAATGAAGTCTATTATGAAAAAAATTTCATAAGATACAGGGTATAAAGCGAGAAATTAGCTTTATATCCACTAATTAATAATCTACGCATGGTAAATATAAACGAAGTATATAATATTGTACTTACTATTACTAATAAAGATAATAGAGGTTATATAACTCCCGAAGAGTTTAATAACTTAGCTGATCAAGCACAAAATGAAATATTTGAAAGCTATTTTAATAAACAATTAATGTATGAATCAAATATAGCTATTAATACTGATTTTTCTGATCCAGAGCTATTAACTTCTGAAAAAATAAATATATTTTATAATTCATCTACATTAACTTTATCAAATCAACTTTGGAGTTTACCTGATGATTTATATAAAATAGGTGTGGTATCTGTAAATAGCGTTGATGCCGACTTAGCTTCACATAAAGATTTAAAATATATTAATTTATCACCATTAACAGCTCCAGTTGCTGATCAGCCGGTGTATACTATAAATGGTAATGCTATAAAAATATATCCATCAAGCGTAACAACTGGCGTTTTATTAGAATATTTAAAAAAGCCAAATAAGCCTAAATGGGGTTATTTAATGCCTACAGCTTCTCAAATAGCTTCTGGTGTTCCAAATAAGCCTATATATGATTCAACTGTTTTTGATCCAACTACGGACGATTATGGGACTACTAGCAAGTCATTAAACTTTGAGTTACACTCTTCTGAAAAAAATGAATTAGTTTATAAAATATTAACTCTTGCCGGTGTAATTATAAAACAAGCAGATGTAGCTGGTTTTGGACAACAAAAAGAACAACAATTACAAGTAACTGAACAATAATGGCAATATCAAGAAAACCTTTAGACGTAGATAATTACTCAGCAGCAGAAGGAGGAACAGGCACTGCGATTCCTGGATACTATAGTAGAGTTCATCTAAACGATATTATAAATAATTTTATAATTGCTTATATTGGGGATGGTAAAGTTCTTACTAAAGTACCAAGATATGAAGTTGCGTTTTGGGCACAGCGTTCTGTTCAAGAATTTAGCTATGATATATTCCATGCAGAAAAAAATATTGAAATTGAATTAAGTTCTACGCTACAGCTATCATTGCCTTCTGACTACGTTAATTATGTTAAAATTGCGTATGTAGACGCAAACGGGAATCATCGTCCAATACAAAATGCTAAATACGTAAAACCAACAAAAGCTGTTTCTCAGGATCAAGATTATAAATATTTGTATGATCAAGAAGGGAATTTAACATTTAATGAAATGTCAGAAACAGCGGAACGTTTCCAGTCTTCTGAAAGATTTCTTACTACAAAAGATTTTCAAAATTATTATGATGGGTACCACGATCACGAGGACCTTTCGGCTTACGGAAGAAGATTTGGTTCTGAACCCGAAAGACAAAATATAAATGGTAGCTATGTGTTAGATTTAGAAGCTGGTAAAATATATTTTGATTCATTTTTTAGCGAGGGCGATTTAATATCAATACAATATATATCTGATGGCCTTGGCGACAATGGTAATTTTGAAAATGTATTAGTTCCTAAACTAGCAGAAGATGCTGTTTATGCTAATATGCTTTATAATTTGTCTAAATTGCGACCCTCAGGAGGACCTGCTGCAGCTTTATATAAAAAAGAAGCAGCCGCTAAAATGAGAAATGCTAAGCTAAGATTAAATAATCTTAAGTTAGAAGAATTAACACAAGTATTAAGAGGTAAGTCTAAGTGGATTAAACACTAAAATATGCCAGAAATTAAAAGACTCTTTAACGCGAGTCGAATGAATCGCGATTTAGATGAAAAAATGCTTAAGCCCGGTGAATATCGAGAAGCATTAAATATAAATGTTAGCAAGTCAGAAAGCTCAGATATAGGTTCAGTTGAAAATATATTAGGAAATAAGCTTATTGTTGACACAGCAATATCTAATGCCAAAACAATTGGGCAATATAGAGACAACGGTGATGAAAAAATATATTATTTTATTACCAACAATAATTCGTATAACCATATTAATTCTGGTTCTCACCAAATAATTGAATACGATCAGAAAGCAAATAAATCAACTATAATAGTAAACAGTGCGGCTTTAAACTTTCATCAAGATTATCCAATAACAGGAATTAATTTAGTAGATAAATTATTGTTTTGGACAGATGATCGCAATCCGCCAAGAAAAATAAACGTAGAAACTGCAAAAAACAACGCAAACTATTATAATCTATCGTCGGATATTGATAATTTAATATCAGTAGCTAAATATGCCCCTTATAATGCGGCAACAATTGTTGGTGTATCCGACGTTGATGAAAATGGTGATCCTATTACATCAAACTTTTTAGAAAATAAATTAATTAGGTTTTCTTATAGATACCAATTTGAAGATGGTGAATATAGTATATTGGCTCCTTTTACGCCCGTATGCTTTTCAAGATTAGATAATATTGATACGATAGCATCAGATATAAATGATTTTGGTGAAATTGAAACATTTGTTAATGCTATTAAATCTGTACAACTTTCTGTACCAACTCCATCAAATTATGGTATTCAAAAGGTTGAATTAATATATAAAGAAACAGGATCCGGAGCTCTTTATGTTGTTGAAAAAAAGATTGTAACAACAGAAACATCTGTTAACTTCTTTTACAAATCTCAAGACCCATTTAAAACTTTACCTAGCGATCAGCTAACACGTGTATATGACTCAGTACCACGTAAAGCTAAATCACAAGAGCTAGCTGGCGGAAGATTAATATACGGTAATTATTTACAAAACTATAATATTCCAACATTATCTTTTACAGTAACAAGAACTGGGGAAACTTCTTCTAGGTATGCCGCTTTAGACGAATCTATGTCTGTAAAATCACGTAGAACATACCAGGTCGGCGTAGTTTTAGCTGATAAATTTGGCAGGCAAACTCCTGTGCTTTTATCCGAAACAGGCGGTGATACAGTATTTATTGATGCGTCTACTGGGGAGGCTGATAGCACTACTGCTTTCAATTCGTTGCGTATAGCATTTTCTCAAGCTTCAATCAATGCTTTGCAGGCTTTAGATTGGTGTTATTCATATAGAATAGTAGTAAAACAAAGAGAACAAGAATACTACAATTGGATTTCTAGTATTACCTCTTTAAATACAGTTGTGCGTTTAGGGGATAGTATAAATAAAATACCTAGAGATCAAACAGCTGTTATACCGCCAAGTACAGGAACAAGTATATCTCCATGCGATGTATCTGTATATCCTAAAATTTTAAACGGCGTAAACAAAACAACCTCTAGCTTAACAAAAATACAATCTATTGCAAACCCTTCTGGAAATGCAACCGTACCTACAGACGGTGTTACTAGCGGTATTTGTGTTTTTGAAACTGAGCCAGTTATTTCTGACTTAGATATATTTTATGAAACATCTACCGGCGGACTAATATCAGGGCTAACAACTACAGCTATAGATATTCAGTTTTATAATTGTTATTTATTAACATTTAGTTCTGGTGCTCATATTGAAATAAATAGATTACGTGCTGGCTATAATGAAAAAGCATTTGATGTTGGCGTAAGAGCATATTTAGTAAAAGAAAACTTTGCTGAAGAAAGAAGATTTAATACTTTAATTCATTCAAGTGGTTTATTTAATTCAAGAACAAATATAAATTATATAAATCAATTTAATGAATCTGAAGGCGGTCTTACTATTTCTTTGGACCCTCAGGATGGGTCAATACAAAAGCTATTTGCTGATGATACACAAGTAGTTGTATTCCAGGAAGATAAAGTTTCAAGATCACCTGTAAATAAAGATTTTATATATTCTGCAGAGGGTGGAGCTATTCCTGTTACTACAAGTTCTCAATTTTTAGGAACAATAGCGCCTTATGCTGGTGAATTTGGTATTTCAAAAGAAGCAAAATCTTTTGCTTATTATGGTTATGCTAAATATTTTACAGATAAAAACCGAGGATCTGTAATGCGTTTATCACAAAATGGATTAGTTGAAATATCTAGAAATGGTATGAGCGACTTTTTTAGGGATGCGCTAAAAAAATCAACAGATATTATTGGTTCATATGACGAATACCAAGGACTGTATCATTTAACAATTATAGGTGAAGGGTTCAGCGGATTTAAAGATACAAATGTAGCAACTGCTTCTGATAATTATTTTACAATATCATTTGATGAAGGCTCACAAGGTTGGACTAGTTTTAAATCTTTTGAACAAGAAGGTGGCATTAGCTTAAATAATATTTATTATAGTTTTAAAAATGGTAAATTATGGAAGCATAACGATGACACCGTAAACAGAAACACCTTTTATGGTGGAACTTCTAATGAATCATATATTGAACCTATATTAAATGACAACCCCTCGACAATTAAAACTTTTAATAACATAAGTTACGAAGGAACTGATGGGTGGGAATTAGATTTTTTAGAAACTGATTTAGGATCTGTTGGTGACGCTCCAGCTTTAGATAATTATAATTTAATATCATTACAATTATCAGGAGCCGCTGATAATAGCGTTATTGTAGGGGAAAGGTCTATATATGCAAAAGAAAATGATGTAATCCAATGGACCATTACTGCAAAACCTAAAAATGCAGATTATTCATTTGATACAATTACTGATGTTATTTTAACAGGTAGTGGGCTAACAATACAAAGTCCGTCAGCAATTACAGATGGCAATTTGGTGTTTTTAATAAGCTATACTGCTGGAACTATTGATGAAACAAAAACAGTAACTATTTCTGGCACTGGTGCTGATCTTATTTATGAAGTAAATCTTTTAACAATAAGTGTTGGGGATTCCGTTTCAAACGCAGCTGTAAGTCCTGCTTTAGCTACATTTACCAATGCAGGTGATACAGATTTAGATATATTAGTAACGCCATTAAGTACACATTATATAGATCCAGGTAATATTATAGCAAACACATCGTCGTTTGGTTCATATAATGTTTCAGGTATATCTGGTACAGAAACTAAAACAGTTATTGTTAGAAATTACGGTAGCAATGCTTTTGCTATTGATGATTTAAAGCAACCAACTGTGCCACTTACTAAAGGTAAAACCTATATATTTGATCAAAGTGATAGCTCAAATACCAATCATCCCTTAAGATTTAGTACAACTTCTAATGGTACACATAATAGCGGAGCTGAATATACTACAGGGGTAACAACTAATGGAACACCTGGAAGTGCTGGAGCATATACACAAATTGTAGTTACCTCTACAACACCTACTTTATATTATTACTGTAGTAATCATAGTAATATGGGTGGAAGTGTAAATATAGTTCCGTTCAACATAACTATATCAAATACTGGGCTTACTGCAAGCTTTCCGGTTACAGTACCAACGGTTGCAACAAACAATTCAATTGGAATTAGTGGGACTGCAATTGTTAAACCTACTTTAACTTGGGCAACGCCTGCTAGTGGTACATTAACAACACCAAGCTCTACTACCATTAATGTTGCTTATGATGCAACGCCTTATGATACTGTGGATAGAAGAACCGCTGCAATTAAATGGACGGCTTCAGATACAACTAAAGTATTCTTACCGGATGGGCATGGGTTAAGCTATGACGTTGTTGGTAATGATATTACTACTACTCTTGAAAGCTCTACGCAAGAATATTTAGAAAAAACAATTGTTTTACCTAAAATATTTGAAGATACCGTAGCTACTGCTACAATAACAGGAACAGGTGAAGTTACAGCGTCTGTAGGTACTTATGTGACTTCAATTACATTTGCAGCCTCTGGAGATCCTGATACTTCTATAACTAACTCTAACGGAGCAACCGTGCCAATACAAATATCCGCTAATCAAAACTGGGTGTTAATAAATGGCTCTCCGGGTACAAAAGTAGTAGATCCTGATGGCATTAACTTTTTAGGGTCAAACTATCCATTTACAATTAATGTATCTGATAATACAACTGGATCGCAAAGAACTGCTACTATTACAATTAGTAAATATAATAATAGCCGTGTAACAGGTTCTGCGGTAGCGGACCAAACAATTAGTATAACACAAAATGCATAATGAGTACAATAATTAAATTTCCTTTTGAGGCAAAAGAAGGTAAGTATTTTGCACCAATAGTTTCAGAAGAAACAACGTATAAGGTTTCTAATGGAGCTGTTGTAGCAGATGCCACTAAACTTGTTTCTGGTACAAAAGGTACATTTATGCGAACGCGCATTAAATTACCAATAGATAAATCAATTAATAAAGCCGAATTATTTGCTTTAAATTCAGAAGCTGTATATTCGTCAAACTAAATATGCAATTTAATATAAATAAAATTCAAGATTCCGATTGGGAATTTTTACCATCTTGGTGGGTAAAATACAAACAAGATCCACCACCTAGAGATTTTTTACCAGATAATGGTTTAAGCGGATTTATTATAAAAAAAGATGTCCCTATAGCCGCAATGTGGCTATACCAGACAAATAGTAAAACTGCAATTCCAGCTGTAATGGTTAGTGATAAAGATTATAAACAACCAGACAGAAGTGACGCATTGCAACTTTTATTAGAATTTACTACAGATACAGCACATTCATTGGGATTTAAGTATTCTTTTGCATGGGCAAAATCTGGTGTATTGTTAGAAAAATATGAAAATTTGGGGTTTAAAAAAGATACAAGCCCTTCTTATGAATTAATATTAAAATACTAATGGGAGCAATAGTAGGAGGCGTTGCTTCTCTCTTTGGGGGAAGAGCAAGAAGACGCGAACAAAAAGCAGCAAATCAAGAATTTAATAGAGCTAGACAAAGCATACAGCAATATCAATTTAAAGACGTTGGACAGGGCTTAAATGCAACTGGGTATGATGCGGCCACTGGTCAAGCCCCAACTTTAGAAAGCTTAGGGCTTGGAGGAGCAGCTCAAGCACAAGGAGGTCAGCTTGGTCCAGCACAAGGTTATGAAAGTCAAGGATACGAATCTCAAGGTTATAGTGCTACTGGTTTTGATGCAGCACAAACAAATGTTGCTGGCCTGCAAAGAGGAGCAGCGGCTGGTTTAACTAATACCATGAATAACCTCCAGGTTTCAACCGCAGCGGCAGAAATGGCGGCTCAAGAAGCAGATCAATCCTTAGCAGCTTCTCAAGACTTAGCGGCACAAGCAGGTACAGGAGCGGGCGGAGCTACTGCTTTAGCGGCGGCAGCTGCTAAATCAAAAGCAGGAATAACAGCTGATATAGATAAAGATATTAAGCGAAATGAAATGATTAGGGCTCAAGCTGAGGGACAACTACAAAAAGATATGCTAGCCCAAGAAAATTTAGCTTCAAAATTTGATTTTGGTCAACAACAATTCAATGTTGGTCAAACAAATACGTCTAGGCAATTTACGGCAGCAGCTGAAAATCAGGCTGCACAATTTGGAGCCCAAGCGGCAAATCAAGCGGCTCAGTTTGGAGCACAGGCAGCAAATCAAGCTGCACAATTTGGCGCACAGGCTCAAAATCAATTTGCTTTATCGCAATTTGATGCTACAAATAAAATGAATATGTTTAACGTAGGTCAACAACAAGATCTATTAAGAGATCAGTATAGAGCTGCAACTCAATTTGGAATGCAAAATTTATCTGCCCAAAATAGAGCAGCTGAATTTGGAGCTTCTTCAACAAATCAGTTTGCTCTGCAGCAAGCTAAATTTGCACAAGACCAACAAATGGCACAATATGGCCAAATGCAAGATGTATATGGAATGGGATCAAGTCGAAAGGCTTCAGCTGATCAAGCGAGACAAAGCGCAACAAATGCATTGGTAAAAGGAATTGGCGGTGTAATTGGCGCTGCTAGCGGGCCAATTGGAGCATTATTAGGAGGAAATTAATTATGAGCAGTCCATTAAAAAGACCGGGAGATTTAGCTAGGCTAGCAACCCAACTTGATACACGCCCAATAGACTATACAGCAGTCTCAAGCGGAATTGACGCTGATATGCGTAATTTTGAGGCTAGACAAAGAAGTTTTAAAGAGCAAAGAAGACAAGAAAAGCTTGATAAAATGAGAGATTATCGCGTTGGAATGATTAAAGCAGACCAACTAAGCTCATTAAAAATAGATTCTAATTCAGGATATTCTTCTGTTGATAATTATTTTAGACAAGCCGGTAATGCATTAGCAGATGAAGCTTCAAATTTAATGATTTCATATGGAAATAGCGAAATAACATCAGACGAATTTGCTAATAAATATAGTAACATACAAAGCCAAGTTGAGCAATTAAAACCTTTTGCAACAGGCATACAAACTATGATGCAAAATTATCAATCTGATTTAGCAAATGGTACATTAAGTGCTGCTAATAAAGGTATGTATGAAGACTTTTATCAAGCAATATCTGAAGACAAAGGAAATTTATTTTTAGATGAAAACGGAATTTTAACTTACCAAGGTAAAACAGATGGACCTGATGGTTCTGAAGAATTTAGCATTCCAATAAATCAGTTACAAAAAGTACCTCAGCCAATTAAAAAAGTGGATTCTTTTGAGTCTTTAACAAAAGATACAGCAAAAATTTTAAGCACACCTGTAGAAAGGTTTGATCCAGCTACAGGGCGTACCACAATGGAATCCCCCACGCCTAACCTTAATAATCAGGAATATAACACGGGGATAAGAACTGCTTTTGATGAATTTTTAAAGCAGCAGGGTAATAATGGGTTGAGATCTTTAGCAGTAGACCATTTAGGTATGGATATTGATGAAATGGAAGGAAAAATAAATGGTGGTGCTTTTGTACCACGTGATGAAGATTTTTCTCAAGAAGAAATTGCTAACGGATTCGGTGATATGATAGGTGAGCGTTTTTCAAGTCAATTAGAATTTGAAATGGAAAAGCAGTTTATTAAAACCGGAATGCAACAATCTCAATATACTCAGTTGCAAAATAAACTGCAAGCAGAGCTAGATTTGAAACGCAGACAACTTGATATACAAGCACAAAATGCAGCTAGGCAGCAAGCAAAAGCAGCAAGTGGTACATCACAAGAAAGAATGATGGCAAGTAATCAAAGATTTTTTCAATCAAACGTAAAAGCATTAGGACAAAACTTTGATCCAACTGAAGAAGAAAGTATTGCAATACTAAATCAAGATACTAATGCTAACGTTAATTTTGAAATGCGAGACGGAAAGCTTTATGCTGTTGGTAGAAATTCAAAAACAAATGAGGAGCAAGCGGAGCCTATAAATAACATGTACGACTTCTACCTATATTATGGAGCAGGGCACGGGTTAACCCCAGCAATGCTTAATGATATGGGCTTGGATAAACAAAAATTAAGAACAATTCCATTAAATTATAATAAAACCCCAAAAAACAATACCACAAAAAATAGTGGATCTGGCAGCTGGTGGAATTTTGCAAGTAAATTTAATTTAGGAAATTAATATACATGGATAACAATTATAATCCTTTTGGTACAGAATACAATCCTTTTGATCCTGAGCAGGAACAACAAGAGCCTGAGCAAGGTTTTTTCGAAGGATTGATGTCTTCTATAGACCAATATTATACTTTGGGTAGATCAAGTGAAGAAATACTTGATTTGTTAGATGGTGAAATTGATGATACCAATCTTGAAAAAGCAATTGAAAGATTAAATAAAATCAATGAGACCGGCCAACCCACTCAATCTATGCTGGATTACCAGAAAGCTGTGGAAGAAAACGGCGGAGGTTTTTTGGGAAATTTAAAAGCTATAATATCAAACCCTTTAGATTTTGGAGGAGCTGCAGCACAGCAAATTTTTGGAAGTTTAGCAGGCGTAGCTGGAGTTGGGCAGGAAGCTTTGCTTTCTGGAGTTCTTGATGACCAAAGACGCGGGGATACAACAGCAAACCTCTTAACAGCAGGTACTGCTGTTGGCGCTGGTATTGGAGCTGGTGCCACAGCTGCGGCAGGAACTATAGCTGGCCCTGCGGGAACTTTTATAGGCGGTTTTGCAGGTGGTATTGCGGGAGGCGCTAAAGGAGCTTTTTCTACAGCATCTGGAATTATGGAAAGCGTAGGTAAAGTTGCTGAGCTCTTAAATGAATATACGGAAGGTGATCTTACTAAAGAAAAAATTAGAGCTGTACTAAATGATCCGGAAAAACTTAATGACATAAGATCAAAGGCTATTGGTAGAGGTGTTGCTATTGGAGCAACAGACTTTGTTTTAATGGGCGTTGGCAAAGGTATTGGCACTACTTATAAAGCACCTAGACTTGGAGAAGCAATAGGGGAGGTTGCAGGAGGAGCTGGTGGTGAAGCTATTGCTCAACAAGTGGCTGACGAAGAATTTGATCCAACATCAATAGTAATGGAAGCTGCAGGGGTTACTCAATCTTTACCTGGCGCAATTAAAAGAGGCGCTGAAAAAGCTATAAATTCATATAACTTAAACAAGCAAAATTTAGCTAAGCAAGATTTTTTAGAGGTAATAAAAAATGCTAATGACGAAGATGTTGCAGCCGCGGAAATATTTGTAGAAGGGGATGACAAAGAGATAGCTAATATTGTAAATGAAAAAAGAAAAAAAGCTATTGAAGAAAAAAAGGTTGATTTATTTAAACAACTTATTCCTAGTTATATTGAACAAAAAAGAAATAGCAAATTAAAAGAAATAATTGAGTTAACTAATACAAAAAAAGAATTAGAAACTCAAAAAGCAAGTCCAGCTGAAATAAACGCAGTAACAGAAGAAATAAATGATATAAATAGTTCTCTTGCTGAAAATGAAAATGTACTTAGAAGCAATATAAATAATTTATCAACTGAAGATAAAATAAATATATTAAATGAAAAGGCTAAGTATAATTTTTATGATAAAAAAAGTAAAAGCTATAAGTCTACTGAAAAGCAAAAAGAAATTGCTGAAAAACAAAAAAATAAGGCAGAAGCTATTATATTAACTTTATTTACAAATCCTATTCAACAAGAAGTACAGCAAAGCTCTATTGAAAGATCTGAAAAAACGCAAGATATTTTTGAAAAAGCTTTAGCTAATGAAAAAATAAAAAGAGTTGTTGACGAAGGTAATGGCAAAACGTATAATCAAATAGATGGTAATACGTTTAATGAAATATTAGAACAACAAGCACCTCTGATAAATAAAGTTGCAAAAGATAATTACTCTAAAATACCAGCAGATTTACGAATTGGTAGTTTTGAAGATTACAAAATGAATTTGCAAGCTGAGATGTTTAAGTTATTAAGAACTTATAATCCTGAAACAGGAGTACCTTTAGCGGCATATTTAAATAATCCTAGAACAGGTTTACCGGTAAGAGCAATGAGTAAAGATGCTTTTGAAAATATTGCAGCTCAAGAATACACTAGAGACGTAGAAGATTTGCAAGTAGCTGAATCTGAACCGGCACAACAATCTATTGAAGAACAAATAGATATAGAATCTTTTGACAAAGAAATTAATGCTACCAGCATTGCTGATCAATTAAACTTAGATGACTCTGTTAAAAATGAAATAACAAGAGCAAGTAAGTTAGCATTAGCAACAACAAAACAAAAGGTTGATTCATTAAAATTTACAACCGATATTGCTAATAGTTTAAAAAATGAATTGTATCCCATATTAAAAGAAACATTGGGAAAAAATACAAAAAATAATAGACAATTTAGCAATTTAATAAATAACAATCCAAAATTGTTATATGATTCTCTACGCCCTGAATCTATGGTAAAAGCTAGAGATGCTAAATTAAATCCTTTTGAAGAGGCTGGAATGCTTAAGGATAATAAAAAAGTTGCTTTTGAACAAGTGGGGTTAGAAAAATTTAAAAATTATTTTGACAATCCTGAATTAGCTAAAAACAATAAAACAAAAGCTAATAATCGTAGAATGGCTATTCTAAATTCATTAGCAGAATCATTAGGAGCAACGGAAGCTGAAAATTTGTTAGCCAATAATGTTGATGGGATTAAAGATATATTTATTGAAAAGCAGAAAGCATTAAATGTTATAAATGAAAAATTTAATGTTTTTCAACAAACTTTTGAAAAATCTAAAAATGAATTTGCGGATTACGATAGACCATGGAAAGATATTGCTACAGAATATGGATTTGAAGATTATAATTTAGATGATCCAGCTCAAAGAGAAACTTGGTTAAATCAAATTAAAACTTCGGGTTTAATTAATAAATTACCAAAAAGTTTTTTTAGAAATTTTAATGGTGTAAGTGATCGTGCAATTTTTAATGGTGAATATGTAAAAACTTTAGATGGTAAATTAATTTTAGAAAAAGACTATAAAAAGCTATCTAAAGAAAAAAGACCTAAAATAGAACGAGTTCGTTCTAGAGGTGTATTTTTTATTAATATTAAAGAAGCAGATGCTTGGATCAATCAAGCTGAAAAAGAAGGGTACACTTTTGCGGAAGAAAAGGATACTTATTCATGGATTAGTAAGCAAAAAACACCTTATACAAAAATAGTAAATGGTAAACAACAAATAAGATTACAAGAGGATTTTAAAAACAAAGAATGGATTAAAAATGAAAACAATAAATTAGTTGGATTAGAAGAAATATTTACCATTTTTGAAAATTTTATGTTTCAAAACGGTGAATTAAATTTGGCTAATGCAGCTATTGTTGCTCCATTATTAAAATCTACTTCCTCTTGGCAGGGACATTTTATTAGAAAAGCTTCTCCCGTAGGATTTGCATCAATTGGTCAAATGTTTGATAAAAATGGCAAAAGACTTTTTGATGAAGAGCATACATTGCCTGCTTCGGCTGTAGCAAAGTATCTATTTGAAGCAGCAGCTAATGGAGCTATAAAAAGTAATTTTAAATATGTAAAGAAAAATTATTTTCAAGGGCCATTATTAAAAGCTGATGATAATAAATTATCTGGAATAACAATAAACGGAACAAGATTTAGTTATAAATCAAAAACTCCCGAAGGCTTTAGAATTAATAAAGACAATATATGGTCTAGATATTTTAATCCAAATGTTAATAATACTAATGGAGGAATTGATCCTAGCTTTATATTGTTAAGGAATGGCAAAACAGTTGCTGAACAATTTAATGTCACATCGGCTGGTAAAACTGCTGATATTAAAAACGCTCAACAAGATGCAATAAATGAAGAATCTATTGATAATTTTGAGCTATTAATAGAAAGAGCAATACAAGCTATTAGAACGCTACAAGGCGATCCAGGTTCTTTACAAACTAATATTGCGGCTATACCGTCGTTTTTATTAATAAACTCATTAAGAACTGTTAAATTAGCCTATAGAGGAGGTAAAACATTAGCTAAAGCTATTGAAGCTGGATACAATGTTGTTAAAGATTACTTGACTAAGCAAGAATACCAAGATTTTGTACAACAATCTGTATACGCTTCAGATGCTAAAACAGGATCTGCAAGAAAACAATTGGCTATACTAAATGAAAAAGGTGTAGCTGAAGTACAAGAACAAGCAAGACAAAAGAATAAACAAGACCTTGAAAGTTTCGGTGTTGAAGCCCAAGATTTGTCAACTAATGAAATAATTGATAAATTAAATGTTTTAAAACAAGCAAAAATTGCTGCTTTAAATAAAAAAGCTCCTGTTAAAAAAGCAAGAGTATTTGACTTTGATGATACGCTTGCGCAGAGCAAATCTAATGTACTTTATACGCTTCCGGACGGAACCAGCGGTAAATTAAGTGCTACTGAATTTGCAACGCGTTCTGGGGAACTTACAGAGGCTGGGGCTGAATTTGATTTTTCTGAATTTTCTAAAGTTATAGACGGTCAGAAAGGCCCATTAGCTTTGTTAGCGAAAAAATTAGTTGAGGCAAAAGGTGATCGTGATGTTTTTGTATTAACAGCAAGACCCGCAGAAGCTGCTCAAGCTATAAAAGAGTTTTTAAGAGCTGGTTTGGGAATAAGTATACCTATTGAAAACATAACAGGTTTAGCTGATGGTAAACCAGGAGCTAAAGCTTTTTGGATGGCCAACAAGGTTGCTGAAGGATATAATGATATTTTCTTTGCAGATGATGCGCCTCAAAATGTTGCGGCTGTGAATAAAATGTTAAATAATCTTGGTGTTAAAAATAAAACACAAATAGCAAAAGAACCTGTTAAAGCTTCTTTAGAAGATGAAATGGACAACATTTTGCGAAGTAAGGCTCCAACAAAGGGGTCTTTATTAAGAAAATTTAATGTTTATGTACCGCCAGGAGCGGATGATTTTGTAGGATTGCTATACACTTTCCTAGGCAAAGGTAATATTGGTGAAGCTCAAATGAAGTTTTTCCAAGATAATATTATGACACCTTTTGCTAAAGGCATATCAGCTTATGAATCCGCTAAAGTTTCATTAGCTAAAGATTATAAAGAGCTTTCAAAAAGATACAAAAATAAAGGTCTTTTAAAAGAAACTATTTTAGATGGTTTATATACGAAAGAGCAAGCTATTAGAGCTTACAATTATGATAAAGCTGGCCAAGATTTAGGCATTAATGAAACTGACAAAAACGAGCTACTATTAGCTGTAATGGAAGATGAAAATCTTTTAGCTTTTGCTAATGAGCTTTCTAAAATAACAAAAATAAAAGAGGGCTATCCGCAAATAACAGAAGACTGGTTAGGTGGTAATATTCAAACTGATTTAGCTAATGTTTCCAATAAAGCTCAAAGAGCAGAATTTTTACAAGAATTTTTAAATAATAAAGACCAAGTTTTTTCATCACAAAACATGAAGCTTATAAAGCAACTGCATGGCAACGATTTTACTGATGCTTTGCAAAATGTTTTGGAAAGAATGTCAACAGGTATAAACCGCAAAAAAGGTAAAGACAAAGAATTTAATGCCGCAATGAATTGGCTTAATCAATCTGTTGCAAACGTTATGGCTGTTAATATAAGATCCGCAGTATTACAGCAGTTATCAATAGTTAACTTCATGAATTGGGACTTTAATAACCCCTTTATGTTTGCTAAAGCTATTGGTAATACCTCACAGTTTAGTGCTGACTTTATAGAATTAATAAATTCAGACTTTTTAACAGATAGACGTGGTGGGCAAAAAATAGAAATTAATACAGCTGATTTAGCAAATTCCGAACCTGGTAATTATTTTTTAAGAATGAATAAAAAGTTACTAGAGTATGGATTTAAGCCAACACAATGGGGCGATAGCTTTGCAATTGCTTTTGGAGGAGCTACTTGGTATCGTAATAAAATAAACCAGCTTATTGATGGGGGTATGAATGAAGCTGACGCTAAGTCTCAGGCTATGCTAGAGTTACAAGAAATTGCCGAAGAAACGCAACAGTCTTCAAGACCAGATAGAATATCAAGACAGCAAGCTTCGGATATTGGAAGATTAATTTTAGCTTTTGCTAATACACCTTTACAATACGCCCGATTAACAAAAAAAGCTACACTTGATTTAATTAATAGAAGAGGAGACTGGCGAGCGAACGCATCAAAAATAGTTTACTATGGTGTTGCTCAAAATTTATTTTTCTCAGCAATGCAAAGCGCTTTATTTAGTATGCTATTTGATGAGACATCAGATGAAGAAGATGAAAAAAAATTAAGCTAC
>Ga0222719_10000203_pt1 | contig 59634 bp, 52 predicted proteins | sample C33_34DmetaG_FD_165039 | JGI IMG/M metagenome (GOLD analysis project Ga0222719, IMG submission 165039) | Estuarine water microbial communities from San Francisco Bay, California, United States - C33_34D | ecosystem: Environmental > Aquatic > Marine > Unclassified | place: USA: California...
TATTTCGCTCTACCTGTTCATGACCAAAAGTATATATCTTTTTCATGAGTGCATTATACAGGAGCACTTATCTGAAAAACAAGGGGTCGGCAGTTCGATTCTGCCTCTGGCCACAAGTTAATTTCTCAATTTATTAAAAAACTCCGACAAAACTCTGACAAGCTATGTTGAAAGTTTATTTAGTTAATATGAAGTTATGAATACATTCAATATAAACATTGATAAATTTATTACATATTATAAAATTTCAACCTATTCCACTTTTATGGGTTCTATTATCACAGCTTTTTTAATTATTCAATCATTTAAGTTTGGTTTAATATTTTTCTTATTTTTAACAGCACAACTATTCTTTGTCCAAAAATACTGTGAAAAAAATATTTTAGAACTAATTGAATCAAAACTTAAAATGATGAATCTTGAAATAAGAACTTCAAAATTTTATTTTGCTTCAGTATGGAATTTTTATTTTATATCGCTAACAGAAAGTCAGGAAATATTTCTTTTTTATCAATTTGATGATAATCCCTTCTCTTCTGCCACAAGATATGAGGGTGTTGTATTTGAAATATCAGAGCTTGAAAAGGTTCATAAATATACTTCAAAAGCTAAAGAAACAAAACTGAATAAAAAAACAGTAGCTAAAAATGCAATGGCTGGAGGGTTAATGTTTGGTACTAAGGGAGCATTAATTGGATCTGCACTAACCAAAGATAAAACAACTCGTACATACGATACTGGTTGGTTCATATATATTTCATTTAAAAATAGCTCCAAGAGTTATGATTTAACTTTTAAATTGGGGGGTTTATTAAGTGAAAAGAAATATACCGATTCCCAAATTGACAAATGGTATCAAATTTTAAAAGGAGAGCACAAATATTTTTCAAAAAAAAGAAACATTTCTTGACCCACTAAAAACTCCGACATAATTCCGACACGCTCACTTTTGAATAGTGTTTTATTCTACGCTAACTGCGACAGAGAGCCTCTCTATAACGAGCGTATAATTAAACAGAATAAGCTAAACTGATACAAGGTCACAAGGTTTGCCCTTATCTGAAAAACAAGGGGTCGGCAGTTCGATTCTGCCTCTGGCCACTAAAGTTTTGGCTACTAATTATTAAAACTATACGCATTTCTATACGCAACCGTCTTATAAAAGGCTATAAAACTTTCAATATAAATTATTTCTATTGTGCTAAAAAGACATAACAGAGTTAGATATAATTTGAGAGTTATGAGTGTTCTAAAGTCAAAAAATTTAGTTTATCTTTTTATATTCTTAACAATTTTAGGTTTAACGGCAATATCTGGTTATAGAATCTTAAATTTTAGTGATTACAATAATATTTTTTTACAAGATAAAGAAGTTGTTGTTACTGACAGTCAAAGAGTTTGCAATCTAACCTATGAAGAAATTTCATCTAATTATGAATATAAATACCCAAACTTTAAGATTATCCAGAATGCTAATAATTTAGACCTAATTAGTAATCCAAAAAACATAATATGCATTGGAACTATTAGTTTTGTAGAAATTTTGGATTCAGGTAAAGAAATAAATATCTTTATTGGCACAAACACAAAAGCAGCAAACGTCTTATCAGCTTTTTTACTAGTGCTCTACTTACTCAGAAGTAAAAAAAAATCAAAAAGAATCGATTTGCTAATTCTTTATATTTTTCATTTTATAATTTTTAGATACTTTTATTCAATAGCTGAGATTAGAGAGATCCTTATTTTTTCTACAAGCAGGGTTTTAATGTTTTACATTGTAGATTATTTATTCAGAATTAACTTATATGAACGGTTAAACGCAAAAATCTCAGATGATTACAGGAAAGAAGTCGATGGATTAAGGGCACTATCAGTAATAATAGTCATTATAAATCATATAAATAAAGACCTCTTACCCCTTGGATACTTAGGAGTAGATATCTTTTTTGTTTTGTCAGGTTATGTAATCACTGCATCTTTATTGCAAAACAATAATAAAAAATTAGGCATTTTTCTAAAAAATTTCTATTTAAAGAGGTTCAAAAGAATATTTCCAACTCTTTTTTTAGTGGTAGTTTCAACATTCATATTATTTTCTAAAATTGATTATTATTTCTTATCAACCTTTATTACCGGGTTATTTTCATTAATTGGTTTATCAAATTTATATTTATATAACATATCTCTCGACTATTTCTCAACAGCTGCAAAGTACAGTCCACTTCTTCACACTTGGTCACTAGGAATAGAAGAACAGTTTTATTTAATTTATCCGTTAATAATCTTTTTCTTATTTCATTCAGTAAAAAAACCTGCATTTTTAAAAGTTTTTCTTACTATGGTTTTTTCTTTTTCAATAGTCCATTTTTTACTAATGTACAATGAAAATTTTTCAGGTGCATATTTTCTAACAACTTCCCGAATTTGGCAAATTCTACTGGGTTGTTTGATACTTCTTTTCAAGATTAGTAATAATAAAAAATATATTTTTATCGATAATGGAACGATTTCTCTTTTGATTTTATTTTTATATATTATTTATGGTCCAAATTTTCAAGTAAATCCACACATAACTATCTCTATAATTACTAGTATATTTTTGTTGAGTTCTTCAAAAAATTCGCTTTCATATAGACTTCTCAGCAAAAATTTTGCTACCAATATAGGACTGTTATCTTACGGGTTATATCTTTGGCATTTGCCAATTCTGACGCTCAAATACTGGTCAGATAATTTTTCTCTAAAAATTGAAGAAGAGTTATTAATTATTACATCTCTAACTCTTCTAACTTTTCTATTTCTCGATGTACCAATAAGAGTAAAAAATGTATTTAATACTTACAGTAAAATTAGGATTGTTACGCTATTAATAACAATATCAATAATCCTTTTAGTGTTAATTAATCCCTTTGAATCTAGATCTATACAAAATAGTGAAACCAATCAAAATAAGCCTATTTATAAGTTAGTTGAATGCCATCTTCCAGAAGGTATTGATAATGTATTGAATAAGTGTGTTTCTTTTACTCCCGGCATTCAAGATATACTTCTAATGGGTGATAGCCATATAACAAATCACTATTTCGCAACTAAGGGAGCAAGTAAATCAAACAATGTGAGCTTATTTACAGACTGGTCAATCATTGGAGACTTTACAGGGATAGATTTATGTTTTGGAAATAGGGTGTGTAATGTAAATGGATTTGATGATTACTTGAAGTTGTTAAAAATTAATCTGGAGGAGAATGATATAGTAATTTTGGGTTTTTCTAGTTCACGATTTACAACAAGTAATGTAATGCAACTTGAAAAAAAATTAAATGATCTAATTACTGTAATTGACCATAAAAATAGTACATTAATTTTGGTTGACGATATTCCAAACCCCTGTAAAGGAATAAATATTAATTATGAACTGGAAGTTCTTGTTAAGAAAAATTATAGTATTTGCCAAACAAGGGCAGATTTTTCTATGGCACAAAGAGGAGTTTACAGCAAAGCAATACAGCTAGTTGAGAATTATAAATCTGTAATTTATGTTGACCCCCATAATGAAATGTGTAGAAATGAAGTTTGCAATTTAAGCTTTCAAGAAGCTCTCTTATATGCAGACACCTCTCCACACCTTACTATATTTGGGTCTAATCAACTAATTTCTTTCTGGGAAAGAGTATTTCAAGATAACTAAAAAAAACAACTTAATAAAGGTTTAAAGAAACTCCAACAAGAAGTCATCTAAGATTCGTGAGTAAGTTGAATAAGTTGCACAAGTTAAAAACTGTACGCACAAAAACAACTGTACGCAATAATCCCTCATCAGTCTGAATCATTCCTCATTATTCTGCCCTAAGTCAGTCATCAGAGCCTCTCTTGGAATCGTGTATCTAGAAGTAGAATAAGTTATAATCAATTTAGGCCATATGGTTTACCCTTATCTGAAAAACAAGGGGTCGGCAGTTCGATTCTGCCTCTGGCCACGATGATATCAAACAAAGAGTTAATTAAAAAGTTCTACTTTAATCCTAAAGCTGTGTGTTACATTGGTGCAAACGAAGGCCAAGAAATTCCAGATATTTTGAAATATTTCCCAAATTCATTGATATATTGTTTCGAACCACAAAAAATTCCATTTAAATTGCTGGAAAAGAATTTTGGTAAAAAATCAAATATTTTTCTTTATAATTTTGCTTTAGGAAGTGAAAATAAAAATCTAACTATTTACACAAATGATAATAACAGTAATATGAGCTCATCTATTTTAGAGCCAAAAGAACACCTCAAATACCATCAATGGGTAACCTTTGAAGGAACTGAAGAAATTACTGTTAAAAAATTTTCCGATCTTAATATCAATAATATTGATTATCTAAATATAGATGTACAGGGTTATGAGTTAGAAGTATTAAAAGGTTTTGATAATCTTGATAAAATAAATTACATAAAAACAGAAGTTAACAGGAAAGAGCTTTACAAAGACTGCGCATTGGTAAAAGATTTAGATAAATATTTAAAAAAATATAATTTTTTAAGAGTCAAAACTGTTTGGTGGGGTAGAACAGTACCTTGGGGTGACGCTTTCTATATAAAACATAATCAACTATCTCAATTTGAAATATTATTTTTTAATCTTCGAAATAAAATTCAGTTAATTAAAGGTTACTTTTGGTTTCTATCGTTATTAATAAAATTTCGAATAATTAAATAAAAGCATCTAGTAATTACCAAAATAACAAGTAAGTTAATATAAAATAAATTTAATTCACAAGGTTTGTCCTAGTCTGAAAAACAAGGGGTCGGCAGTTCGATTCTGCCTCCGTCCAGAATTTTTTAATCTTTAACTCTATTTATGTAAATGCCTTTAAAAAATATTCAGTAATTAATTACAAATAAGTTACAATAATTAAGACCCGGAAATGATAAATAAATTAAAATCAAAAATAATAAACAAGGAAATTAGTAAGTATTTATTCTGGAAACTAAAAGAGTTTTTTAAAAATCCTTATAACGAAACAAAGTTAAATTATTACAAGTTTCAACTAAACAATTCTGATAATAATTTTCAAGCATATGTTGAATTAAAGTTTAAGATATTAAAGATTTACAAATCCGATATTAATGAGCATCTTGAAACTTTGAGTACTTATGCATCAACAGTTGATACTATTTTTGAAACAGGAGTCAGAGGAGTTGTGTCATCCTGGGCTTTTTTACATGGTTTATCCAAAAATAATCTCAATAAAAAGTCATTATTTTTAAATGATATTGAATCTTGTGATATTAATGAAATTTCTAAAGTTGCAGATAATTTAAATATCGAACTTCAATATCAGTGGGAAAATAATCTTGAGCTTAAAGTAAATCATAACTATGATTTAGTTTTTATTGATACTTGGCACGTATATGCACAGCTTAAAAGAGAGTTAGAAAAGTTTGCTCCAATTTCAAATAAATATATTATTTTACATGACACCACCCTTGATGGAGAACTTGGAGAAACAATAAGAAATGGTTGGGATTCTAAAAAGCAATCAGAAGCAACTGGCTATTCTATTGAAGAAATTGAAAAAGGTTTATGGCCTGCGGTTGAAGAATTTTTGGAAAATAATATTAATTGGGTGCTGGAGAAAAGATACACAAACTGTAATGGACTCACAATATTAAGAAAAATTGACATTCTTGAATAATTTCGAATATGTAACCTTAAAAAGAGTAAGTTAGGCTGAAGATTATAAAGATAGAAAAATCCATTGAATATTTGAAAGAATAAAATACTTAAATTAAGTATATTTGACTAAGAATGGTTGCAATTCTTTAATTTATAGATCTAATATCTTTTTATAAACATCAGTGGTACCAAATTTTTGGAACCAGAAACTGTATTCCTTTCTGAAATCTTCTATATTTCTCATATTGTTTTCAATAAGATTCATATTTGATAGTCGCATCTTAACCTTTTTAACACCTCTATAAATATAATTTTTTGATGAATTGCTTAATTTGATTTTATCGATAGAGTCAATATTCTCATAACTTGTTATTAATTTTCTAAAAAGATGGTTAACTTCTATCTGCAACTGAGTTGGAAAATCATTCATAGTAAGAATGGGTTTTTTTTCAACTCCAGGAAAATACAAGAGTGTACCTGTACTTAAGATTTCATAGTGCCTCATGCAATCCCAACCAGCCTTTTTAATGGTCGTTCCAAATATTGATTGAGAATATTGTTCAAAATAATCTGGTTCATTGTAAATGTAACTCTTAACATATCTTGGGTCCATTGGGGCTAACAGTTGAGTTTTTTCATTTAAAGATTTAGTTTTTTTTGGTAATTCTAGTTTTGGAAAAGCAAAAGATATAGGCTTTGCTAAGTTTTTATATTTTAACGACAGCTCTCTTTTAAAATAATTTGATTTATTTGCAATGACTTCATTTACTTCTTGTCCATCTTCACCATCAAGTACAATTATTTCTTTTGATTTGGTTTCTGCATTTATTGTTTTAAACAAATTATCTCTTAAGGGTTCATTATTAAATTTTCTACATATTGAAGTAAATATTATTTTGTCAAAGTTGTTGTAGCCACCTGTAAAAGATGAGATATTAATTTGATTAATCTTTTTCTTGAGCTTGTAATCTAATTTTCCATACAAAGTGAAACCTTTTCCATACAAATTTTCTAAATTTGGAAAATCGTCAAATAAGTATTTCAGTGTATGATTTGTGTAGATTTCAAAATTTTGTGTCAGGAAATAATAATTTACTAAATCAGCGAGATAATCTGGACCTTCATCAGAGTTAATTAGTAATACTTTCACTCTATATACCTTACTTAAAATATCAGTTATTTTTTTTATATATTAATTTATTGCCTAATTGAATTTCTCCATAAAATTTAAATGAATAATATTTTTGAACGAGTTTGTTGACTAGTTTTAGATTAGTAAATACAAAAAGAATTTTTAAATAATAATACTCAAGGTAAACAAGGAAATTATTTTTATTTGTGGCTTTTTCAAGATAATTCATCAATTTAGGTTCTAGTATTCTGTGATGTTGTGGATCTAATCTACATCTGTAGTGGAAATCATTACCATAATAAGCCTCAGTTGGACTTGGCACCCCCTTCAAGTCTGTTCTTGGTAACTCGTTTGGGTGGATATTAAAACGTTTTAGTAAACGTGCTATTGCAACATCATCTGGAAGAGACTCTTCAAAATAATTTCTATTTTTCAATAGTAATTCAACATTCTTTCTACTCAAAAAGAATCCAGCACCAGAAGCTATCGTATCACCATTTTCAGTTATAAGTTTTTTTCCACAGTATTCAAGAATTTTTTCATTATTAGAAATAAACTTTTCAAGTCTATTTACATTAATGTAAGAGCTTGTGTTAGTTCTGAAAATAAAGTCAAAATCAAACCTACTATAGACATCCTCTAAGGCAAGTAGTGTTTTTTTAGCAATACTTGAGTAACTATCGTCTATATCTAGTAATAAATAGCTTTTATTATTTTTTTTAATATAGTTAACTTCTCTATTTTTTTTATCAACTTCACCAACAAAATGAAAAAATTTATATTTTTTTTCGTATTTCCCCCAGATATCTCGTTGTGAAGAAGAAGAAATCTTTGATAAGTAATTTCTTGAACAGAGGATTAGTACCAGTATTTTTTTATTATTTGTCATCTAAAATAATTTTTTAGTCCACGTCTCCGGTGTTTTTTCATTAATTATTTCAATATCTAAATGGTACCTAAAGTTTTTTGGACCAACTTTAATAATCCAGTTTGCTATCTTTTCAATGGACTCATCCAACTTTACAGACGTCTCGTACCCTAGGAGCTTTCTTGATTTATCCGCAGAACAGTGTGCTAATTTTACCTCTTGAGGTCTCGCATTAACATACACGGGTTCTAGGTCTGAATTAAGTAAATTTAATACTTTGTAAGCCAGTTCCTTAATTGTTATCACATCTTCATCTGGACCAATATTTATTGTTTCACCAACAGCTTCCGGCGTATGTATAGATTTTATTATTGGATCAACTACGTCATTTATATCAGAAAAACATCTTTCTTGAGAGCCATCTCCATATATTATTGGAGGCTTGCCATTTAAGACTCGGTTTATCATTATGGAAACAACATTCCTATAGGGATCATCATATTTTTGTCTAGGCCCGATAATATTATGTGGAACTAAATTGACATATTCAAAATCATGAACTTCACTCATTATTTGAAGTGTCTGTTCAGAAGCAAGTTTTGCAACACCATACGGGTCTTGTGGTTTAGGAATCAGGTCTTCAGTAAAAGGCACTACCTTTTGCATGCCATACCTTGCCATGCTTGAACAGTTAATAACTTTTGAAACATTGTTGTCAGCAGCAGCTGTAAAAACTGACATAGATATTTGATAAGTATTTTGTCCCACCAAATAAGGAGAGAACACACTTAAACCTTCGTATGCAGTGCAAGCGGTATGGATAATTAAATCAGATTTTTTTGTCATTTTTTTCATTTGATTTAAGTAGATAGCATCAACCTGGTGGAATTCAGCGTCAGAAGGAATGTTTTCCAAATAACCACCTATTAAATTATCACAACCCGAGACATCATTACCGAGCTCAATTAATTTGTCAGCAATATGGCTTCCTAGAAACCCAGCAATTCCAGTAATAAATACTTTCATATTAATGGTGAAGGAGCAAAGCCTTCTGTTGTGAAAATATAGTAACTATTAAAATGTGTCATAATTGCATTATAATTCATCTGAAAAACAAAAAGTCGGCAGTTTGATTCTGCCGTTGGAAATGTAATTCCATATAAATATTTTAAAAAACATTAAAGCATGTATAATTTCTAAATATTATGCAAAAGCTAAAGCAAAAGATTATTAATACCAATAGATATGTTTCTAGGTATTCGTTAAATTTCTTTTCAAGGTTCTGGAATTTTGTCTTTATACTCACTAACAATTCTTTAAGATTTAAAGTTTCTAGAAATGATACCTGCTTGTTTATTTCAGATACTGAACATGAATTATATATATCTCAAAAAGAACGTGCATGGTTTTACTTTAAGTCGATCAACAATAGACTCGAATCTTTAGGGAGAATGTATTTTTTCGACAAAATTGTATTTAATAATAATGACATAATTATCGATTGTGGGGCAAATATAGGGGAAATCTATAAGTCAATCAAGCTTTTTAACAATAATAATTTTTACTATTATGGTTTTGAACCCGTCTTAAGTGAATTTAAATTAGTTCAGCTTAATACAGTAAATCAAATCTCAAGTCCGTTAGCACTGTTTAGTAAAAATGAATTTAAAAAATTATATACTTATACAGCTGGAGCTGATTCAACACTAATCCCAGATGATAGATACAAAGAAGATGGCGATGTCGAGTGTGTAAGGTTAGATTCTATATCGGAACTTAAAGGTAAAAAGATAAAGTTACTAAAACTTGAAGCGGAAGGGGCAGAACTAGATGTTTTAATTGGGTGTAGAAATATTCTAAAGAATATTGAATACATATCTGCTGATCTTGGTTTTGAGCTCGATCAAGGCACTAGAAGCAATGAGGCAGAAGTCACAGAGTTTCTCTTGTCACATAATTTTACTAAATTAGATTCTAATCTACGACATATAAATTTATTCAAAATTAACAATTAGGTAAGATTAGTTAGTAGCAGATTAGATTTGAAATACTCTTCACTAAAAACCAAGTCTATAGCTCTTCGATTCTATATTTAGTAACTATAATCTCTTGTAAAATGAATAAGTTTACTGTTGCAATACCTACATATAATTCAAGTAAGTATTTGAAAGAATGTATTTATGGCTTTAAAAATAGTAAATTTGTAGATGAAATAATTATTGGTGATGATTGCTCGGAAATTGAAGAAATAAAAAAAATAAAAAGAATAATAAAGCAAGCTAATAAATTTTTTAATTTTCAAATTAAATTGATAGAAAATTCACAAAATTTGGGTGCTTTCAAAAATAAGTATAAATTAATTGAGTCATCAAGAAATGAATGGATTTATCAAATTGACTCTGACAATGTACCATTTTCAAATATAGATAAAGTAATTTCTCAAATAATTCTTAGCCATAAATCAAAAATGTTTATATATTATCCCTCTAAACTAGTTCAATTTTGGAGGTACAAAAAAATTGCTTATATTTTATCCCTAGTTAAAAAAAAATATAGAGTCAGATTTTCAACAAAAATAGAATATTTCGATACAAAAAAAACAAAAAAAGCAATCAATGAATTTTTAAGATATGACACCAAAAATGATATAACAGAAGGCTCACCAGAGTTAATCAGCAAGTTTGTTTTAGATAAGCATATCTATTGGCTGTTGAATTGTGGAAATTTCATAGTTAATAAAAATCAATTTTTAAATGCAATGGACCATGGCTCAGAGCTTCAAAGAGATCTTCTTTCAATGGATGCGGTAGCATTTTCATATTTGTGGCTAAAAGCAGGTGGGTCAATAGTTGTTCAGCCCGGTCTTAGCCATTTTCATAGAAAGAGATTAGACAGTGTTTCTTTAGTAGAAAAAGAAACGTCGAAAATATCTAGAGATTATTTTACAAAAAAAATTTTATCGCTTTGATTTTTAAAAGTCTATAGAACTATAATTTTAATTTATATTTAACCCTATAAATAAAATATTTAAGTTTTGCTATATATTTTTTGCCTAGAAATAAATTTTTTATAATACTTTTTCCAATTTCAAAATTTGATATCAAACTTTTTTTTACATAAAACGCATCTCCATATAAAAACTTTCCGCCTTCTGCCCATTTAGTTTTAACTCTTATAAAGTTTTTATTATTTAAAAAAGCATCTATCTCTCTAATTAAAGGTTGATTCTTATATAGTTCATCTCGTGATACTTCAACAGTAAGACATTTTGTAAATTGTAACGAATTATCAGCTCCTTTAAGTGCATCTAGCTCGGCACCTTGAATGTCAATACAAATTAAATCTACTCTTAGATTTAATGAATCAAATTTTTCTATCTTGATTTCTTTTTTATTTTCAAGATCAAAATTAATGTTTGGAAAAATGTTTAAATGTTCTTTTGGTTCAAAAGTTGACGCACTTTGCCCATCATTTTCTAAATCTACAAAAAGATATTGGTTTGATTTTTTAGAACCCAAACCATAGTTAAAAGCAAAAATATTTTCATGTTGTTTAGTTTTTGTTAGTAATTTTTCAAATATATCTTTTTGTGGTTCAAAAAGATATATTTTATTGTTAGCAATATTCACTAAAATATTTATTTCTTGACCTAGGTGTGCCCCAAATTGAGCAATATTTTCAATTTGTAAACTATATTTTTTTAATAAATGTTCAATATTTAATTTCATGATGTCTTTAGTTTTAATATCTCTTTTGTCCAATGTGCATGATTTTCACCAGAGGAAATCCCTTCATGCCAGTAGCTATCATTTCTTAATCTGTGAGAGTGCCCAATGTTTTTATTTAAGTAAATTTCTCCACCATTCTTAACCCAGAAAAATATTGCAGCTATTGCGTCAGCTGCAAAAAAATTTTTATCCATTAAATTTCCTTCTTTAAGATATCTTAAATAATCATTTTTATGAAATACTGGGTTTCCAATGTTTAATAGATAACCGATAGAAAAACTTTGAATTATATTAGATTTATTATTAATAGAATTATTTAAATCGTTTAGGTTCAGCGTAAGTTCCCTTTTTACCAAATTTAATTTCTTATTTCTTAATTCAATATATTTTGATTTATTTTCGAATAGTCTGACGAAATAAGGTAGGTATATAAAATTTTTTTCTATTTTTTTTAAATTTTTTTGATTATTAAGAAATCGTATAGTTTTATTGCTTAAAATATTATCTGAATCAATTTGATAAACTAATTCTTGTTCACATAAAGAAACTACTTTATATTTATTTTTAAATCCACCCAAATTTTTATCATTGATGTAATAATTTATGTTCAGCTTTGTAGATTTTTGAAAATCTGCAATTATTTGTTCCAATTTACTTTGTTCTTCAATTTTTGAATTATCATCAATAATCACAATATCTTTTAAATAATTAAGTTTTGTTAGTTTTTTTAAGAGTTCTGGAATATATTTTGAAGAGTTGTAGGTAGGAATTCCTACAGAAAAGAACTTATTCATCACCATTCTTTTATATTATAGTTGAAGACAATCGTACAGTATCTGTTTTCTTTTATAGATTGAATTCAATTAATTATATAAATTTATATTTAAATATTTTAAGAAGTAAAAACAATTTATAATGGGAAAGGTATTATTTAAATATAATTTCATTAAATATAAAAGGTTTATTTATGAACAAATTCTTGTTACTAAGAGCTTTAGGCTTATTTCCTCATTTTTTATATAAAAGAATTATTAAAAAATTCAATCTCAATTTTAAAACTTCAGAATTAGATTTTTCAAAAGTCTTTAACAATAAAAAACTTATATTAGAAAACCTATTTTCAAATCAAAGTGAATTATTTATTCATTATTTAGATAATGCAAAATGTTACGGAGAGTATGGTGTAGGAATATCTACAGTTTACGCGGCAAGGTATAAAAATAAAAAAACCATCAGCATTGATACAGATATTGTTTGGGTTAATAAAGTAAAAGAAAACCTGTTTGCTGAAGATAACATCGATATCTCATATGTTGATTTTGGAGAAGGGTTGTATTACGGAAGACCAAAAAGCTATAAAAATAGAGAAAATATTAAATCTTATCTAAATTATATTTGGCAAAAGAATTCAAAACCAGACCTAGTGTTAATTGATGGAAGATTTAGAGTAGCATGCTTTTTAACATCTTTGATTCATGCTGAAAAAGGAACTCATATCATATTTGATGACTATATACTTAGACAACATTATCACATTGTAGAAATGTTTGAAAAACCTATTGAAAAAAATAATAGGCAAGCAGTATTTAAAGTTTCAAAAAATTACGATTTTGACCAAGTTAATCATTACTTAAATAAGTTTGAGTTTGTTTTTGATTAAAATTTTTTTTATTTGTTCTTATTTTCTAAATGTAATGTTTTAATTCATCCAAAATGAAAAAATTATCTTACTCGAGGTCAATAACTTCCTTAAGAGGTATATCTGTAATTGGGGTCTTACTTTATCACTCAAAATACCCATTCTTCAAAGGAGGCTATTTAGGTGTAGATATTTTTTTTATTATAAGTGGATTTCTGATTGGTAATATTATTTTTTCAGAACTTTCAGAAAATAATTTTAGTTTTTCAAAATTTTATTTACGGAGAGGTAGACGACTTATACCGTCATTATTATTTACCATTGTTCTTACCTATGTAGTAGGTTATTTACTTTTTTTACCTGAGGATTTTTTAATTCTTAAATACTCCATTCCGTACACTTTGTTATTTATTGGAAATATATTTTTCTGGAAAACAAACGATTACTTCTCACCAAGTACTGATATTTTGCCACTTTCGCACTTATGGACATTAGCAATTGAAGAACAGTTTTACTTACTGTTTCCATTTTTTATATTTCTTTTTTATAAGAGTAAATTTCTCAAGAAAAATATAAAGTATGTAATTCTTATAGGAGCTCTACTAAGCTTTTTATATTCAAATTCTGAGTTTTACAACCTACCTTTTGATTGCCCTACAACAAACTGCATTGAGGTAACAAATTTTTATTGGCTACACACTAGAGCCTGGGAAATATTAATTGGCGTTTCTTTAAATTTTGTTAGATTGAAAAGTTCAAACCTTAACAACCAATTGCTCATTTTTGGTTTATTGACAATTATTTTTTCATTTATATTTACATTTGAAGAATTTAATCACCCAGGCATCGGAACAGTTCCAATATTATTTGGCACTGTTCTTGTGATTATAAGTTCTCTAAATAAGGATGACAATTTTCTCGGTCGCTCTAAGATTTTGTATTTTTTTGGGAATATAAGTTACAGCCTATACCTAATTCATTTCCCATTTTTTGTCGTTAGAAATTATTTTGCTTTTAATTTGTTAACCTATAATAGTTTTGATTTTTTGCCAATTTTGCTAATTCTTTTGTCAGTAGTTGTCAGCTACTTTATGTGGAAGTATATTGAGACACCATTTAGAAATTATGATTTAATTACAAATAAAAAATTTGCGTTAATTTCAACGTTGTTAGTTATTGGGTTATTTACAATTTCAGCTACATCTTTGATTCCAAATAAACCACAAAATGCACAATATGAAAAATTTAATTTTTCAACAGATTTTGGTATTAAGCGGGATTGTTTTTTTGAGGAGATTCCCAAAGAAATTGAGACTATTGATGTATGTATGACGCCATTAGGGGATAAGAAAAATATACTTATTTTAGGATCTAGCATTGCAAAAAACATATACAGTGGGATGATAAATTTATACCAAGATTCAGTAAATTTTGATGTGGTAATTGTAACTGGCTGCCCACCTTTAGTTGAGAAATATAATATAGATATTCAAAACTTTAATGAAACTAAATGTGAAGTTATTTACAAACAAATAAATAAAAATTTAAATAATAAGAATTATTCAAAAATAATTTTGAGTTATCAATGGGGAGAGTTAATAAAAAATGAACTCTTCAAGGAACAAACATTATTCGACTTCACATTAGATAATATTTTAACTCTTCACCCTAAAGAAAAAATATTTTTTATTGGTCAACCAGTAAGATGGGATATTCGCTTAGATCTTCTTGCACTTAGAGAAATAAATTTTAAGAATGAAGTAGATATGTTTACTAGTTCAAATATTGATGTGAGTATATTTGCAACGGAGGAAATATTTAATCAGAGAATGACATCTCTAAGATTAAATTATTTTTCGTTATTAAACTATTTCTGCCAAGAGAAAAAATGTATGACTCATCAAAAAATTGATGGCATTTATTATTTTACATCGGGAGACTTCATTCATATAACAGACTATTTTTCTCAAAAAATTGCGTTCGAATTATATAATATAGTCCATGATTAAACATCATTTGAAGAGAATTTTAATAAGAACGAAAAACACAAAAGTGATTTATATCATGGGAAATCATTTAGAGCTTTTCATACAATGTTGAAGGTTTAAATCTGTTATGTAGAAGAATAGATAAAAATTCAAAGTTGAATAGTTTGGATCGGATTGAAGGCTACTAAGAGTTTAAACTAAGAAATTTATGCAGCAATATCTCTGCTGATGAACAGTAGGATTTAATTAAAAATTTAAAATACGAAACTCTTAAATAGTATATTTTATACATTTAATATGATAATATTTCAAAATCTTTTTTAAAGTACTTGTACACCAATTCTTTTGATTCGCTATCGTAGTATTCAAGAAAATGTTTGTGTCCACTTTTATTTAAATGAGGCAAATCAAATTTCAAACCAGTCTCCCTACTCACAATTGATATATCTTTATTTAAATTTTCGTATTTTCCCACATAATCTACTAAAAAATTATTCTTATCATCAAGAAGATAATCAGTTTGAAGATTTAATTCTTTAGTGCACCTCCACTCAATATATTGATTGAAACTCATACCTTTTATCAAATTATGTTGAGGGTGACTGTCGACACCTTTCATGTAAAAGTACATAGATACCTGCCAGTCGAGTGGATTTCTCACAAAAGCAAATTTAAAAAAGCTTTCATACTCACCTTTTAAATAATATTTATATTCTTTTGCAGTTGAGTGCTTAGTTATGTAATTATTTTTAGCTATAAGTGAATTTGACAGGACGTATTTCTTATAGTTCCATCTTAAATGTTTATTGCGTTGAAATATTTTAGGAATATAATTATCTTCAATCGAGCGTGTGATACTTTGACCAGCTACTTTGTGAACGTGTATAAAAATAACTTTCTTTGTATAGTCAATCATATATTTAAAAATAGCAAACAAAAATTAATAAACTATAAATTTGAATACTTTATCGTTTCAAAAACTTTTATATTGTAATCCCAGAGCTATTAATGTTAAAATCATTAATAGAAACTCATTGTTTCCCAAAATATTATAAAAAATGAGACTTATAACATTATTATTAAAATTTAGAAATTATTTAAAAGAAAAAAAATACCTTAAAAAATTAAATCCACTTTTTAAGCACAGTAAAAATATTTCAATTATTTCTTGGTATGGGGGCTTTGGAAACAATTTAATTCAGATTGCAAATTCTATAGTTTACTCTAAACATTTCAAGAAAAATTTATATATTCCTATACATGGTTTATTAAATCCTTCAAAAATTGACCAGTTAAACTCCCATAATTCAATTTATTCTTTAAAAAGTACTTTTTTTTATAATAATTTTCAAGACCTAAGCTACAAAGATTATTATCAGTCACAAATTAATAATATTTTTAAAACTTATGTATTTGATTTAATTGAATTTTATAAAGAAATTAATCTGAAAGATAATGAATTAGTAATACATTTAAGGCCTATGATTACGGTTGAGAATAAAACTTACAAGTATATTGAACATAAAGATTACCTACAAAATCCTCTTAACTATTATTTAAAATTGATTGAACAATATGATCATACAACAATTGTTACTGAAAACATATTTTCAAACCCTTTACTACCTGTTCTTTCAGAATATGATAATGTAAAAATCCAGTCAGGAACAGTTGCTGAAGATTTTAATTATTTACTAAATGCCAAAAACTTAGTATTGTCAACAAACAGTACATTTTCAATTACAGCTGCATTAATCTCAAAAAATCTCGAAAAATTCTATTATTCGTCTTTAAATAGAGACAATATGCTTGTGAGGGCAGTTCAGTGTAATGAGAAGTATGAAATAATTTTAGGCAACTATATAGAAAGAAATGAAGACCTCGACCTCTATACAATTTTTCATAAACTACTATCTAAAGATGTATCAATAAATATAAAAAAAGTTAATTCGTAATTATTAAAATTTGATTTGTAAAAAAGTTAAATTAGAGTTTCAATTTGTTTGATATCAGCCTTATATAAGTTCAAACCATTTTTAGTTGAATCTTTTATTGCATTTACATAAAAATAATCAAGATTAAGAATATTGCTCATTGAAAAATAAGCATTATTTTTTTGCTGGTCTTCTAGTCTAATTTCAATAACTTTTGAATTTATTGGCATGAAAAGTTGATTAGTTAAGCCAGCACCATGCAAAGAAATTAATGTTTTACAATTTTGGAATATTTCAATTTGTTCATAAAGTGACAATTCTTCAGTAAATAAAACTTTGTACCCATTTTCCTTCAAATGGTTAGAAACTTCTTCTTCATTTGACAGAGATCTTATTTTGGAAAACTTTCTACTTATATAAATTTTTTCGTAAATAAAATCAGTAGTTTTTAATGATTCTGAAAGTAAAGCTTTCTTCAGGCTTATCAAGTCTTCACTATAGTTTCCAGTGGGAGCAGTTTTTGTTGGCAGGTAAAGCTCTTTTACAATAAACTTTTCATTTGGTTCATAAAACACAGGGATAAAGTTTAAAGTTTTGAGCGAATCAATTACGTAGTCTATATTTTTAAAACTTTTAGGTAGTATTACTTTATTAATCTCTGTATTATTTTTTGCAAAAATTAATCTAGTTAAGCAATCAGTAATCCAATGAAAGTAGTTCAGGCTGCCATCATCGCAAATCCAAATCCCTTCTTTTGTTTCTCTAATTTTAATTTTTGGGAAAAAAGTAAAATATCCACGTACTATATTTTTTATACGCTGCCTTTTATTAAATTTATAAAAGTGAGTTTGATTTTGAAAAATATTTAAACGTCCAAGTAGTTTTAAGTCGTAGTTAATTATTGTTACACCTCTTATTTTAAATAGGTATACTTTAGGTAAAGTTTTATTAAGCTCTACTGTGAAAAATTTTTTATCATTGTGAATTATATTTCCAGGAAAATCTCTTTTGACTGAAGTTTTTTTTCTTAATTTGAGTATTGAGATCACAATTTAAATTTTACTAGATAAAAGAATTAAATTTATTAACTAATCTATAGACTATTATAAATAAAAATCATATAAATTATGCAAAAAAAGTATTTAGTAGTTCTCGCTGGTTCTCCAAGGGGTGGGGAAAAGACCTGGAATTCCTTGTTCAAATATGTAGTTAATCATTTACATGCTGACTTAGCAGTTTCAACGACAAACGATTATTTAAGTGAAAATATATTATTTAAAAAAGCAAAATATAAGTGGATTATGCCGAATCCAGTTAATTTTGATAATTACTTTAAAAAATATTTCAGTGGTAATTGGAGAGATTATTTATTATTAGGCAAAGAACTAGGTCTGTACCATTCAGGAATAATCTCTTTTGCTTTCAAAGATTATATTTATCGAAATTATAAAAATATATTATTGGATTACGAATACATTATTTATACACGTTTTGACCAATTTTATACTGATTATCACCCAGATTTTAACACTGACAAAATTTTTATTCCTTCTGGAGAAGATTATTTTGGCATTTGTGACAGACATGCTGTCTTTAAATCGTCACGAGCGGCTCAGTTCTTTTCAATCGCAAACTATATTGATTCTGAGAAATCATTACAAAAACTACCAAAATTTTTAAATTGCGAGTCAGTATTTAAGGCACACCTACAGGATGTGGAACTTTTTGATTTAGTTGAAAGGTTTGACCGAACTTCATTCACATCTTCTAATGAGAATGATGAGACAAAATGGAGAATACCAGAATTAAAAATATTTTTTACAAAAGGATTAATGATAAAATATCCTGACGAATTTTTAGAAGCAGTAAAAAACAAACTAAGTAAAAAATATTTTTCTTCCTTATTTTTAAGAGAGCCAGTTTTAAATCTATACTATTTTTATATTTTGACCAGAAAAATTTTAGGAAGGCTTTTAAGGCAACAAAATAAATCTATTTGTGACATTCACGGTGAGTATTTTATGAGTGAAAGATATGCTAAGTTGAAAGTCTGTCCTGAGTGTTCTGATATTTAAAAATTTAGTATTAAAATTATATGATTTACTTAGTTATGCTTTTTAATTTTTTATAATTATATCGAATTCTTTCAAATCTTTTTGGTCCAAAAACATTTTGTTGAAGCCTTTTTATAATTTTTTTGTTAAGCATTAAATTTTTTGGATACGTTAATTCAGACTTTGATAAATTCAGATTATTTATGATTTTGTGACTATTTCCTTTAATGTGAGTTCCTTTTAAAGAAAATTGGTGAGTCGTGTAAGAGTACACTGGGTTTAAACAATATTTATCATTAATACAAGCATTTACCACCCACCTAACTGCCCATGAATCAATATTTTTTTTCAGTTGTAAATTGAACATAGAAAATATATCAGCACCTGCACGCAGAACTCTTTTTTTGTTACTTCTTTTTTTTAACATCATTTCAAGATCATTCTCATCCCAGATAGCTTCATTCCACCTATTACTCCATGTACCCCATCCATGACTGCTAGGTCTTAATGACCAATAAAATTCGTTTCTTAAGTTTTCGGGAAGGTTGAACAAGGCAGGATCAGTACCAAAACCATTAACACACCAAACTTTGTTATTATTTTTATATTTTTGTAATGAAGTATTCATATACTTTAGAAAATACTTCGAGACTACCAAGTCGTCTTCAAGAACAATAAAAGAGTCATATAAATCAGACATATTATTAAGGCCATGAATAATTGAACTAGCTAGACCTTCATTTTTAATGTTTTCAACAATTTTTATAGTTTTAAAACCTTCGATATTTTTAATAAACTTCCTTACTTTTTTAACTTCTAAAATGTCAATTGAATCATTCAAGATTGGACCATCAGAAAATATTATTAAGTTACTTTCTTCTGATTCAGGATTTTGCTTCAAAGATAAAATAAGATTCTCTAGAGTATCTAATCTGTTGTATACAAATAAAGCTATCGGAGATAGATTTTCGTTATAATTTCTTTTTTTTTGGTTCACTTATAGTACTGTATACTAATTTAATTTTAGTATTCATAAGTTAATTTATAATTAAATTAACTTATGACTAAAAATTTAATTTTTTAAAAAAGATATAATTTGAATACTTATATTTATGAATTCAATAATATGGACTGCGGAAACTGAAAATTACAAATCTAGTTTATATTCAAATTTTAAAAAAGCACTTTCAAGCTATATAGGTGAAGATTTAGTCAATGTTGATTCTATTGAGCAATTGAATAATTGTAAGAATCTAATTGTAATTGATGAACACTACACTCCCCATAGGGATCTAATAACTAACTCTAAATTCATTAATTTATTAAATAAAAATAATATAAAAGTGATTATTTTCAATACCGAAAAAATATACAATTCTTTTTGGGATCATAATCTTAAAACTCAAAAAAAAATTTCTAAAATAAATAATTTAGTTCAATTTTTATCTGATGTAGATGACATTTCCATACTTACTTCACCATTTCCCAATAAACAGTATCTTTCAAAATCAGTTGAATATTCATCACTTAATGATGTCAAAAGGAATGAGGCGGTGTTTTATGGCCAACTGAAAGGCTCTGCTTATGAAGGCAGAAGAAAAATTTTAAATGATTTTTCCACAAATATTGATTTTCCACTAGATGTTATTGAATCTAACAGAACTCTGGCATACAGCGATTATTTAGAATTAATTTCAAAATATAAATATGTATTGAATCCTTTAGGAGCTGGTTATTTTGTGAATATACGGTATTTTGAAACACTACTTGTTGGCTCGATACCAATACAGCAATTAAGCAAAAAAATGCTAGGTATTTATAAAGAACTTACTTTAGGTCAATCAATAAATTTTTCAATGATTAGGGATTTATACAGTATAAATTTTGAAAATTATAAACCGCCTGTGTTTAGTTATTATTTAGAAGACTATTTTTATGATAACCAATTAAAGAGCTTCTTAGATTAGTTATTTAATGTAAAATAATATTCATGAAAAGAATTGCATTTATAGCCCACTCATTTCACAAAACCACAAAATCAGCAAATGTCTATATAGATGAATTATTTGGTGATAAGAGTAAATTTGAGGTTGATATATTTTACAACTATGAATGGGGGCCAGAAGGTCAATACAAAAAATTTGACAGAAGAATTGAGAATTATGATGCAGTAATAATTCATCAATTAATTTCATTCAATTTGTTGAGGAATATAAATTGTAAAAATATAATCTTTAACCCCATGTATGATTACTCACGAAACTTTAGCATTCAAAGATGGCTACCTTCTGCAGGATTAAAAATTATATCTCCTGTTATGGCAATGGGCCATAAGATAAGTTCGATAGGCCTTTCATCTTTCAGCTATAAATTCTATCCAGAAGTTGAAGAATATAATATTCCAAAATTTGATAATGTGTATTTTTGGAATAGGGTTGAAAAAATTGACTATCAGACCGTATTAAAGTTATTGGGCAATTATGAATACTCTAAAATAAATATTCATAAAGCTACTGATCCGGGCAACAATCCCCCTTTGCCGAATAAAAATGAAATTGAAAAATACAATTTTACCTTTACAGACTGGTTTGAAACTAAAGGTGATTATTTATCTCACCTTTCAAATTTTGGTATATATATAGCTCCAAGACCCTTTGAAGGAGGAGCCTCAGCTTTTATAGATGCTTTAAAATTAGGATATATAGTTATAGCTCCTGATTTACCGCCTTTCAATGAGTACATAGATCATGCAAAAAATGGATTTTTATATGATTTAAATAATCCCAAACCCGTACAGCTTGAGGATTTTAATTTAGAAATGATATCAAAAACAGCTTTCGAGTCAGTAAAAAAAGGTAGAGAGGATTTTAAAGCTTCCCTACCAGCAATTCATGAGTATATTTTTAATGATGAAAATTTCACATACCCAACTAATTATTTTGAAAATCTAGAAAAAGTTTTTGAAGACCCTTGGTATAGGTTTGGTATTCTTGCCAATAAAGACAAAATCAAAATATTTTTTCGATTTATTTTTTCAAAAGTTAAAAATCGCTTTTAAAGTTTTGTGAAAATACTACTAGCATCATATAATCACAGACCATATATTGGTGGAATTGAAACATACTCCAATAAACTTGAAGATTACTTAATTAAATCCAATGAGGATTGCTATTTTGTAAACAACTATTACTCAGGTAATAAAATAATAAGATTGATTGCTGTTATAGTTGTTGCTTTTGTTAAATTAATTTTTTTAAAAATTGATATCGTACATTTAACAAATATAAACCTTTGGCCAATTGTGCTAGTTAATGTATTTAAAAGAAGTAAGATAAATTTTATAATAAATCTTCATGGACTAGATATGGTTTTTGGTTCTAGAAAAAATATAACCTCTAAATTATACAATTTTTTTGTACCTTTAAATTCAATCAACAAATTGCCTAAAGTATCATTTTTTTGTAATAGTAACGAAACCCTCAGATTAGCTCAAAATTTTTTCAATAATAATAAATTAACTTACATACCTATGGGAGTTACTGAATGCAGAGATTTTAACCCAAAGAGAGTAGATGCAAACCAGTTTTTTTTTCTAGGAAGGGTAGCAAAAAGAAAAGGTGTAAGTTGGTTTACCAGTCAGATTTTGCCAAATTTTCCTGATAAAAAACTGTTAATTGCAGGACCAATATCTGACAAAATTGAATTTGAAAAAATTTTAAAGTCAACCCAAGTTGAATACTTAGGAACACCATCAGAAACTGAAATAATAAAACTTCACCAAAACTCATTTTTAACTATTTTCCCAAACTTAGTAGATGATTTGAATATTGATTTCGAGGGCTTTGGGATTAGTTTTATAGAATCCTTAGCTAATGGAGGTTTACCTATTGCTTCAATACACCAGGGTCTAAACTCAGCAAGTTTAAGTGGTCAAATTGGAGTATGCCTTAGCGATAATAAAAGTACTAACTGGATTAATGCTATAAACACACTTGAGAATAAAGGTTTACAACATCGTAAAAAGCTAATAACAAAAGGTCAAAATTTAATTAAAGATAATTTTTTATGGGAAAAAATTTTTGATTCCACCATGGCTGAATATAAAAATATTATTAAGTAGTTCCAAGAAAACTTAATTATAATACAGTCATGTCAAAATATAAAAAAATCATAAATGACATTCTTTATGTTTCAAAAATTACTAAAACAAAAAATAAAAAAATTTCAATAATATTTTCTGTTATTTTCTCCCAATTAACCGCGTTAACCGATGTTTTGGTCATAAGTATTTTTGCGTTTGTTATTTCAGGTGAGAAAGTCGGTATAAATTTAATCGACAACATCGTATTTTACATTCAGGAGAGAAGCTTTTTTCTTCCACTGATAGTTATCTTTAGATTTATCATTATGTTTGCTCAAAATATAATTTTGAAAAATATTGAACTCAGTGTTTCAAAAAATTTAAGAACCTATATTTTATCCGAAATCATTGACAAAAGAAATTACTCTATGGCAGATACCTTCTTTTATGTGAACACTCTAAGTACCCATATTTCCTTTTTTTACTCCAGCGTTGCGAGCCTCATAAATAGCGCACTCCAAATCATTGCTTATGGTTCTTACTTATTACTCAGTAATGGTGAAGCAGTGGGCTTGTTTTCAATTGGTTTTTTGATTTTAGTTTATCCCATATTATTAATCATAAGAAAAGCAAGATCATTCATGCACGAAAGCTATATTGAAAGTCAAAATGCAAGCAAGGAACTGCAAAGAGTAGTTGAAAATTTGTTTTTAATTAAAGTTCTAAAGATGGAAAAATTTGAATTAATGAAATTCTCTGATACCATTTCAAAGCTAAATTATAACCTCCTTGAAAATCACAAATATGGTCTTTATAACTCATTATTACCAAACTTTTTTGCTTTAACAATTATTTCAATAGCTTTATCTACAACAACTTATTCTAATTTAGTCACTTTAGTATTTATAGGAGTTACCTTAAGATTATTTCAGTCCCTCAGCTCTCTTACAACTTCTTCTAATCGTGTAGTAAATTCTCAGGTACATATTGAAAAGTTTTACCAAATGGAAGAAAATAAACTTAAGCAAGAAAAAAATAATTTCAAAGTTGTCAAATCAACACCAGGTATTCTTGTAGAAAAAGTGAACTTCCAATACTTTAACAGTAGTCAACCAATATTTAAGGAGATTGATATAGAAATTGCCAAGGAGACTCATACAATTTTAACTGGGCAAAATGGGTCGGGAAAGAGCACTTTTCTTGGTTTAATATCAGGGGTTTACTTTCCTAGTTCTGGTAGTGTCACAACATTCTCAGATAAGTATGCATATATTGGTGCTAACCCACTTATATTTGATTCAACTATTTATGAAAATCTTATGTATGGGAATAATTTAGATATAAAAGCTAACGAGCTTCTTGGGTATTTGAATAAACTCGAGGTGTTCAAGGAAAAGTCAAATTATGATCTTGAAAAACAAATTAGTAACAAAACTCTTTCATCAGGTCAAATGCAGAAAATTGCATTTATAAGGGCAATTTTATCAGATGCGGATATTTTATTGTTAGATGAAGCAACGGCAAATCTTGATAAAAAAACTAAAGAGCAAATAATTAATTTGGTCAGAAACAAAGGATTTACAATAATAAATTCTACTCACTTAGAAGAAGAAATTGAAAATATTGATTCACATATTGAAATAAGTGTAGACAATGAAATTCGATCATTAAATAAAATTAGATGAAGAAAGTTTTAATTATTCACAATGGATACAAAATAAAGGGTGGTGAAGACACAAATTTTGAAGATGAGATTAAGTTTCTAAAAAAAAATTTTGAAGTGGAGAGTATGCTTTTTGATAACTCTACAAAGGCAAATATATTCGATATAGCTGCATTTATTACAGGAAGAAATTTTCAATCTGATAAAAGAATATTGAATAAAATTAAAATATTCAATCCAGACATAGTTTACATTCACAATATATGGTTTAAGATCAGCTTTGGACTTTTTAAAATATTAGAAAAAAGCGAAATTAAGACAATTTTAAAGGTTCATAACTACAGATATGAATGCTCAAGACACTGGCTATTAAAAAACCATATAGGTCAAAATGATTTTTGCAACGCATGTGCACTAAAAAATCAAAATACTAGATTTTTTAATAAATATTTTGAAAATTCATATATTAAATCTGCTGTATCTATCATATTCTCAAGGAGATATTATAAAATTCTAAAAAATTCTCCAATTTCAATAGCAGTAATAAGTAATTTCCATAAAAGTATATTGGTTGACTCTGGAGTTAATTCTGAGAAAGTATTTCTTCATAGGAATCCTTTTAATTTTACAAATGGAAATGAAGCAAACTATAACTCAGAAAGCAATTTTATTGTTTATGCTGGAAGGCTTACACACTCTAAGGGTGTTGAGGAACTTTTAGATGCTTGGTGTAGGTCATCAATTACAGATATCAATCTTAAAATTATTGGGGATGGTGAACTTAAAAAACCGTTACAGGAAAAGTATTTGCAGAGCAATATTGAATTTTTAGGAGAGTTAGAACTTGAAAATACATTGGAACTGATTGGAAAGTCTAGAGCGGTAGTAACTGCTACAAAAATGTATGAGGGTCAGCCACGCTTATTGACAGAAGCCTCTTTTTACAGTGTTCCTTCACTCTTTCCTTCATTTGGAGGTATGATAGAGTTATTTCCATACGAGTATCCATTAAAATTTGATCAATTCAACTATTCCTCATTAGAGAGTAAGTTAAATTTACTAGAAGATAGTAATTTGTTAGATGAATTAAGCATATCTGTAAAAGAAAATATAAATAATTTACTGGGAGAAGATCTGTTAAATAATACATTTGAAAGAATGACTAATAATGAATAAATTTGATGTAAATATTTCTGTAATAATGCCTGTCTACAACGAAGAGGAAAATATATCTCAAGCAATAGATAGCATTTTAAATCAAACTTATAAAAATTTTGAACTACTCGTATTAGACGACAAATCAACAGACAATACATATGAAATTATAAAAACGATCTCAACTAGGGAATCTAGAATAAGAGTTTTTAAAAATGATATCAATATTGGACTTACTAAGAGTTTAAATATACTTATTGGCCTATCAAACGGTAAGTATATAGCCAGACAAGACGCAGATGATTTATCTATAAAGAATAGACTTGCACAACAGTATAAACTATTGGAAAATTCAAAATATAATGCATGCTCAACAAGAGCATATATAAAAAATTCCAACAGAAAAATTCCTGGGTTAAGTCACTACCTTCCGATAAATTTAGCAATAAAATATAAAAATCCTATTATTCATGGAACTCTCATGATTGAAAAAAAAGTACTTAAGAATATTAATAATTATGATGAAAACTTTTATTACGCCCAAGACTATAAATTAATCTCGGATTTATTGAAAGATTACTATAAATTTAAAAGAATTAATTCACCTCTGTACATACTTAACATAGAAAACAATATTTCTACAAATTACTCTAAAGAACAGAAGTATTTTGCAGACTGTGTAAGAAGTGGTAAAAGTCCTATTACTTAGTAATTGGCTGTCTTAATTTTGACTTAATGATAATCTCTAATGTTTTCTCTAAAGAAATCTCAGGTGACCAACCTGTTTCATTGTGGATTTTATCAATGTTAGCTACTTTTTTTAAAGGGTCACCTTTTCTTAAGAGTTGTGGATTAATTTCAATATAATCTTTCCAATCCAAACTGAAAAATGAAAAAGTCATATCTAGTATGTCTTTTATGCTAAAACAATTGCCGGAACCAAGTACGTAAGAATAAGACTTTCCATTTTCAGTTATATCGTAAAATCCCTTTACAATATCCGAAGCATAAGACCAGTCTCTCTTTAAATCTAAGCTCCCTACTGTTAATTCTCTACTTTGTTTTCTGCTGATTCTAATTGCTGAATCGATTATTTTTGTAACTAGAAAGTCTTTATTTCTGAATTCAGATTCATGATTAAAAAGAATTCCTGAAATAATTTGCCAGTCGTACTTTTTTGCCAGCTCTTTACCAGCTTTGTGACATTGTATCTTTGCTTTCGCATAAGGTGAATTGGCATATAATTTTGAATTTTCATTTAGAGGTTCAATTGACTCATAAAATATTTCTGATGATGAAGCCTGAAAAAATTTACAAAAGTTATTATCTGCAATCAGGGAATTAGTAATGTTTGTGTAAATATTAATAATTTCATTCCCTAAAGATGGATTTTTTATAGAATCATTAACTGAACTTGGACCAGCTAAATTAAATACAGCATCAGGCCTTACATCTGTAATTAATTTATTAACTTCTATAAAGTTATTTAAGTTAATTGTTACTAATTTTATATTTGAAAAATTATCAATATCAAGACTTTTAAGTCTTTCATAAAATAATTCATTATTAGTATTTCTTGTTGCTCCAATCACCATTGCATTAGGATTGTTAACCACTATTTCTTTTGTTAAAAAAATTCCATCTTGTCCAGTAATTCCACTAATAAAAACTTTTTTCATATCCGTATTCTAAGATAGGTAATAACATAACTAATTGTTAGCAAAAAGAAAAATTATGTAACATGAATGTTTTTTTAAGTGACTTAAATGAATCTTGGGTGGTCGATAGATTTAGAGAAGATTGGTATAGTCATAATGCTGATATCTCAACAAATGATATCAGAAATAGCGATATTATTTGGATCATATCTCCTTGGGTGTGGAAAAAACTAAGTAAAAAAATGCTTTCAAAAAAAGTAGTCATTTGTTCTATTTACCATATAGATTTTAAATCATTTGATGAAAAAGATTTTTACAAAAGGGATCAGTATGTAGATTTGTATCACGTAATTTCTGAACACACAAGAGAACAGCTAGAAAAATTAACTAATAAAAAAATAATATCAATTCCTTTTTGGGTTAATTCTGAAATATTTAAAAAACTAAACAATACTGATTTAATTCGAAAAAAGTTTGGTTTTGAAGAAGATGAATATTTAATCGGAAGTTTTCAAAGAGATTCTGAAGGTAAAGATACATCTTTACCTAAATTGATTAAGGGACCAGATATCTTCTTTAAAATTGTCAGAAACCTGCATGTTGAAAATAGAAAAATTAGAGTAGTTCTTACTGGAAAAAGAAGAGACTATTTGATAACACGACTTAAAGAAGCTGGAATACCATATAAGTATTTTGAAATGGCAAGCTTAACTGAAATAAATGAACTGTACAATATACTAAATATTTATATTGTAAGTTCTAGGATAGAGGGGGGCCCACAGTCGATTGTAGAATGTGCGATAAGCGAAACTCCAATAGTTTCTACAAATGTAGGAATTGCCCCTGAAATATTAAATAAAACATCAATTTATGAAAATACTGAAAGTTTTAAATCTGCAAAACCAGATATAAAATTTGCTTTTAATAAAGCGTCTAAATTGGCTATACCAACTGGGATGCAAAAGTTTAGAGACATGTTTGAGGAGAATTTTGAAAGTTAGTATAGGGTCTAAAATAGTTGATGGCCCATGGGGTGGTGGAAATCTATTTGTAAAAAACTTATCTGAACACCTTCTAGGTCTTGGTCACCAAGTAATTTATGACTTATCAGAAAAAGATATAGATTTAATTCTTTTAACGGACCCAAGAAGTAGAAAAGAATCCTCATCAACTTTTAACCATAAGGATATTTTTAATTATAAAAATTACGTAAACCCAAAAGTTAAAGTAGTTCAAAGAATAAATGAGTGCGATGAAAGAAAAGGTACAAATTTTATTAATAAATTTTATCTTGAAGCAAGTAGCTGTGCGGACCACATTATTTTTGTAAGTACATGGTTAAGAGATATTTATATAGATCTTGGCATGGATGTGCAAAAAACCTCAGTAATATTAGCAGGCGCGAATAGTAAAATTTTTAATCCAGTTAACTCAAAACACTGGGACAAGAAACAAAAAATTAGCTTAGTAACACATCACTGGAGTAATCACATTAACAAAGGTTTTTTTGAATACAAACTAATAGATGAATTACTCGAAAAACAAAGCTGGGAAAAAAAATTAAAATTTACCTATATTGGGAATTTAAATAAAGAATATGAATTTAAAAATATAAATGTATTACCCCCTTTAGCTGGCTTTGAACTATCTGAAGAAATTAAGAATCACCATATTTATATAACTGCCTCAATTAATGAACCATCTGGAAATCATCATATTGAAGCAGCACAATGCGGGCTACCTATTTTATACAAGCAAAGTGGAGGAATTCCAGAATACTGTAGCAATTTTGGAATTGCATTTGATAATGATCTTGAAGATAAGTTAAATTTAATCATTGAAAATTATGATGATTTGAAAACTAATATGAAAAAATATTCTTTAAATTCAGAGAAAATGTCAAATCAATTTTTAAATCTCTTTGAAGATTTGGTTCATGACCAAACAATAGTAGAAGGTAAAATTGTAATTAAAGATTATTTTTTAGGTAGATACTTTATTTTAAAAAGTAATATTTTAAAGATAATTCGGGATAAATATTATCTAAACTTAAAACTAAAATTTACAAAAATAATAAAGAAAGTCATCACATGGATAAAAAATTCTTAATTGATGTAGTGTATGGAACTAGTGTATTCCTTGAAAGCCTAAGAAAGGAAGATGATCCATCTTATTTTCCCGCTACCAAAGGATTAACTAGATACGGGAAGAAATTAAGTCTCGGTTTTAGTTGTTATGGAGTAAAACTAAGTAAGTTAAATGGTCAATGGGATAATTTAAGCAAAGCTAAAAAGGATGTGTTTATAAATTATATTTATTCTTTTCAAAACAATAAAAGTAATTATCCTAAAAATTATTACATAGATACTCAATTGATAAAAAGTTTTGAGGATAAGTTAACCTACCCCAATATAAAATTTGAGATAAAAAAATTAATTACGAATTTAACTCGTAAAAATTTTGCAACAAAAGAGACTATTATTCAGCAATCTATAAATGCTGATAACAAACAGACCATAGCAACACTTTATGAAATGGGAATGATTAATGTTAATAAATCAATAAACTTATATCCAACTAAAGGAATGATAACTAATTATTTGAATACTTTAGATTGGAACAAACCATGGTCTGCTGGTGCTCAATTCTCTTCTCTATGTGTATATTCAAAAACACAGGGATTTGATTATGAATCAGAATTAGTTGATTTTATTCATTCAAAATTACATAGTATCACAGGTTCATTCCATAATAAAGATCTTCCAGAAACTAGAGAAATTATAAATGGAGCAATGAAAGTAATCACTGGGTTGGAATGGCTCAATCATCCAATTCCGGAACCCATAAAACTTATAGACTATTGTCTAGAAAATTTACCTGTACTAGAAGGTTGTGATGTTGTAGATTTTATTTATGTGCTTTACACTTGTACTAAACAAGTTGATTACAGAACTGAAGAAGTAGGTTTACTTTTGAAAAATTTAAGCAACGAGATTATGTCTCTATATCATCCAGAAGAGAAAGGCTTTTCATATTTTAAAAATAGGTCACAAAATTATTATTATGGCACGCAAATAACCCGAGGATTAAATGTAGCTGATATCCACGGTACTCTCTTGTGCACATGGGGGTTAGTTATGGTATTAGACTTTTTCGACTCTTTAGAGAAAGACATGAGCGTTATAAAGCCATAACAATGATGAGTATCTCCAAAAACTATAAAGAAACACTTATCAAACTTCTTTTACTTACTTTTTTTCTCGGGATGTTTTTGCTGGCAAGGACATATATGGGCATATATATTCTTGGATTTAGAATTGGGGAATATGCAATCCTTATTTCTTTTGTGTTTTTGTTTTTATCTTTGGCACAGTATAAATATAAAATAATAAGCAATTCCATCTCAAAAAGTAGTTTCATATTACTTGTACTCTTAGTAACTTCATTTCCTATTTTTGTATTATTATCCAACGGTAATTTTGCAAATATGTATACATATAAATCGAGTTCTTATATTTGGTCATTTGGTTTTTTATTTATTGGTATTAGAAGTGCGAAGTTTGTTAATTTTACAAAAGAAATTTATTATTTATTTTGTTTTAGTCTAATATATATTTATCTTTTTTCTATTTATGGATTTCCTGATAATTTACAAAACTTATTTTTAAAAGTTGGTGACAAATTCGAATACCACAAGGGATCTGATATTTTAATTATGTTTTTAAGTATATTTTTTATAGCTAACAGATCAAATACTTTAAAAAATTCTAAGCTAGATGTGTTTATTTTTTTTAGTGCTCTCTTTGGACCATTGCTCCTTTACAAGAGCAGAGGAGCATTTATTGCTTTTTCTTTATATCTCATACTTGAGGTTGTGTTTTTGAAATCTGAGTTTAAGAGACCATTGAAAAAAAACTTAATATTGTTAATAGTATCCACTGTAATTTTATTACAGTCGTTATTCATAGTTAACAAAAATGGCCCTATAGTGATCGAGGATATTTCAGTAAATATTACTTCACTAGTTGAATTTAGAAAAGTACCAGTTTCACCCAAAGAAATTAATAACGATTTTTTATATTTTGAGGAGGGTCGAATTTTTTCTGGTGATGGAAATTTAAACTGGAGACTTCAAATTTGGCAAGATGTAGTTAGAGATTTAATTAATGAAAAAAAGCTATTTATTGGATTTGGTTACAATGAAAAATTTTCAGCAATGGACGATCCCTTTAGGTCTGGTAATGATGGAACAAATGAAAATGTTCACAATTTTTTAATAAATGTACTTGGAAGAGGGGGCTTAATACACTTAGCTTTATATTTAAGTACATATTATTTAATTGCTAAAAAATTAATATCAATAAATAACATTTTTATTTTGAATTACCTTATACCAATCATATTTACATCACTATTCGATGCTTCAATGGAGAATTCGCACTTCTCTTTGCTGTTTTACTTCATTCTTGGAGTTATGTTTAATAAAAGAAATAAAGAGTTGGTTAATTAACCAATCGTAAGATTATAATACCTCATAATGAAAGCATTTGTTACTGGAGTTACTGGGCAAGATGGATACTATTTAAGTAAACTACTTCTTGAAAAAGGATACGAAGTTCACGGCACAATTAGAAGATCTTCGACATTTAATACTGAAAGAATAGATAAGCTTATGGCAGAATATTCAAGTAAGGGAGTGTTTAAGCTTTATTATTCAGACCTTTTAGACTCTTCATCTCTAAACAATTTAATAAATACCATAATGCCTGACGAAGTATATAATCTTGCTGCACAATCTCATGTAGCAGTTTCTTTTAAAAATCCCCTATATACTACACAAACGAGTACTGTTGGCCCCCTAACAATACTTGAAGCCATTAAAAATAGTGAAAAAAATATTAAATTTTATCAAGCATCATCTTCTGAAATGTATGGTGGTGTAAATGAAGAATATTTGAATGAAAACTCTAAGTTTAATCCAAAAAGTCCTTATGCAGTAGGTAAGGTTTTTGCTCATGAAATGACAAAAACCTACAGAGATTCTTACAACATATTTGCCGTAAACGGAATACTTTTTAACCACGAATCCCCACTGCGAGGTGAAACGTTCGTAACTCGTAAAATCAGCAGAGCAGTTGGAAGAATCTCTTTAGGTCTCCAATCAAAGATAACACTAGGAAATTTAGATGCAGCCAGAGATTGGGGTTTTTCGGGAGACTATGTTGAGGGAATGCATATGATGATGCAACATGACTCACCAGATGACTGGGTGCTAGCAACGGGAGAAGCATTTACAGTTAAACAATTTGCTGAGAAAGCTTTTTCTTCAGTTGATTTAGACTGGTCTGACTTTACTGAAACCTCTACAAAATATGAAAGACCAAATGAAGTTAAGCACTTACTTGGAGATGCTTCAAAAGCAAATAATATCTTAGGTTGGAAACCAAAAACTAGCTTTGATGAATTAGTAAAGATGATGGTAGAAGGTGACTTACTACTTGCTGAACAAGAAAAGGTTCTATTAGATCAAGGATTATTGCAACCCACTTGGGAACATCCTAGCTAGACTCTTTTATCTCAATGTTTTCTTTAAACCATTTATAAGTAGACCTCAATCCATCTTTAAGACCTATATTTGGCTTCCAGCCAAGAGAAATAATCTTACTTGAGTCGAGTAATTTTTGCGGGTTTCCATCAGGTTTAGTATTGTCAAAAATGATTTCTCCATCAAATTCGATGATGTCTTTTACAAGTTCTGCAAGTTCTAAAATAGTGACTTCTTTTGAACTTCCTACGTTAATCAATCTATCATGATTATTATTCTTTATAAGAAACATTATTGCTTCAGCTAAGTCATCAACATGTAGAAATTCCCTTTTAGGTAGACCTGTACCCCAAACTTTAAATGACGAATAGCTATTCTTTTTTGCTAATTCCATTCTATAAATTAATCCCGGTATAACATGACTATTCACTGGAGAGAAGTTATCGTTTGGTCCATATAAATTTGTTGGCATTAAGTTAGTTATTTTATGTCCAAATTGCTGACTTAATGCATCACCTATTTCAATCGCTGTAAGCTTTGCCATTGCATATGGTGAATTAGTAGGCTCAAGTTTACCTGACATTAAATCTGATTCATGTATTGGATTAATTGCGTCTAATGGGTAAATACAACTGCTACCAAGATTTATTACTTTAATTTCAGGAAACTTAATGATGCTCTCTAAAATATTCATATTAATTTTAAGATTTTCTAATATGAACTCAGTTCGGTTAGCATTATTCGCAACTATACCTCCAACTTTAGCTGCAGCATTTATAATATAAGTCGGATTAACTTTTTGGATTAACTTATAGGTTTCATCAAGTGAGAATAAATTTGCATCATCTCTAGTTGCAGAGAAAACTGAATAGTCCTCAGTGTATTTATTTTTTACCAGTCTATTTAAAGCAGACCCTACAAGTCCAGCACTTCCAAAAATAATAATTTTTTCTTTCATTATGTTAAATTTACTAATATTTATTTTTTACTTAACAGACTGTATAGAAATTCTTTTACATAAGAAATAGGAAATTTGAGTTTAAATATCTTCAAATTATACAAATTTTTAATTAGTTGGATTACTGCAAATCTTCTCCAATTATTTTTAATATGATATTTATTTTTATGAACTTTTCTATAGTTAAAATGATAAAATTCTGAAACATTATCAAAAACACCTCCAGTATTCCAAGGCTTCTTACTTCCGTAGTAATGTAAAAATAAAACCTCTTCTTCATTTGTATTATATTGAGCAGCAAAATGATTAAATTTATAAGAAAGTTCTAAGTAGTTTCCATCAAATACAGAATTTAAAACATCTTGGTCCCAAGAGACAATTTTATCTTTGATGGCATGCATGCAATCTATAAGATCTTCAAATATATTTTCTTGATCCCAAATTTTTAAATTAATGATCATAAAGCCAGCGTTAAAGTATTTATCTTTCATAGAAAGTCTCTCAAATGGCCAATATTTTTTAAAGAAAGATTTTTGCATATAAATTTCAAGTTCCTCCTTTGACAAATTACGATTTATCTCAGTTTTAGCAGCCAATGGAAAATTTTTCCTTTCGAGCGTCTCTATTACTTGCTGAATGCTTTCTAACGGATCAGAGATGCATATCATGTCTGCATCGATATATATAACGAATCCATCTTTTGAACTAATATATTGATCAATAAAAAGTCTGAAGTATGTCGCTTTTGAAACATGAGATTGATCGACATTAGGAAAATCTAAATCACCGTCTTTAAATTGATAAGTCTTTAGATTTTCTAATTTTTCATGATTCTCTATGTAAGCAGGAAGATTATTGATTGAATCTAGGTCATCATGTAATATAGAAATATTAATTTTTTTCGAACAATTGTCTAGTAAAGAGCACATTGAGGAATAGGCTTGGCTATTAAAATTAGCATCAAAGCAATACACAAAGTGAAAGTTTATTTTGTTCAATTCTATGGAGTAAGTATACAGAATTACATAATATAATTACAACGTGTGTGGGTTTATAGGTAAAATATCAAAATCAGGAATTGATCACGCACAACTTGAGAAAGCAAACAACAATTTAATTTGCAGAGGTCCAGATTCTACGCAAAGATTCTCTACTTTAGAAAATAATCTGAATTTTTCTATGATTTTTAATAGATTAAAAATTGTTGATCTAAGTGATAAAGCAAACCAACCTATGCATCTTGAAGATCAGACAGCGTCGATAGTATTTAATGGTGAAATCTACAACCATAAACAATTAAGAAAAGAACTTGAGTCATCTGGAGTAAAATTCACAACAAACAACTCGGATACAGAAGTTCTTCTAAAGGGATATAAATTTTTCGGAAAAGATTTTATCAGTAAAATAAGGGGACAGTTTGCTTTTTGTTACATAGATTATAACCTACAAACTGCAACCCTTGTTTCAGATAGGCTAAATCAAAAACCTTTATATTATTCAATTGATGATAACTCATTAATATTTTCTTCTAATTTAAGGTCATTAGTCGCATTAACTAAATCCTTTAATCTAAATGATGATTATATAATCGAGTACTTACTTTATGGGATTACCTCTTCACCAGCAACTATCTTTGAAAAAATAAAAAAATTAGAACCTGCCCAAATAATTGAAATCAGTCTTAATGGTAAAAATTTTAACAGTAAATCTAATAATTATTGGAATCCTGAGAATTTTGTTGACACAAAACAATTCAACCAGGATGAGTTTTTTGATAGATTCAACGACTCAGTAGAAATTAGGGCTAAAGCAGATGTTCCAGTTGCATACTTCCTCTCAGGTGGCATCGACTCTACATCCATCATTAAAAATAGGCATGACAAAGGTGAAGAGGTTAACTCTTTTTCAGTAATTTTTGACGAAAAAAAATACAGTGAAGAAAAATGGTCAAGAGAAGTTGCAAAAAAATATTCAACAAATCATATGGAAATCAATGCATCTAGCAATCTCAGTACCAATAACATAGAGTCCGCGTTAAATAGCTTAGACGAGCCGTATTCTGATCCATCTGTTTTCCCCTCGTATCTGATAGCAGACCAAATTTCAGATTATTATAAAGTCGCCATTTCAGGTGATGGTGGTGACGAGTTGCTAGGCGGGTATAAGAGGTCTTCAATAACTTTAAACAAAAAAAATGTGTTTTCACAACTATTAAGTTACGGTTACAAAATTTACCCTCCTTTCTTGGGGACTGGAAATTTTTTTCTATCGAAATCTAAAAATATTAATACTGCATACCAGTCATTTTTTAAAGATGAAAAATTATTAAAACTATTAAATTTATCTGAAAAAAATATCAAAAAAATTATTAACCTTGATAATAACATAGATCCATTCAAAGCTATGTTATTGCAAGATTACAAATATTATCTTCCTGAAATGATGATGTACAAAGTTGATAGGACTTCAATGGCCAATTCATTAGAAACAAGATCTCCTTTTGTAGATCATTATCTAGTCGAGTATGTTTTATCAACTTCTCTACATGAGAATAATTTAAATATTAATAAGAACCTGTTGAAAAATTATTTAGTACCCGACTTTTCTGAAGATTTTGTGAACAGAGAAAAAAAAGGTTTTGTCTTTGATGTAGAAAATTGGGTATATAATAATCTCGATTACATTACTGAGTTCTTAAATGAAGGTATCTATTTCACAAAGCTTCCAAAGAATACACTTAGACAGCTTTCTGTTTATAAAACAAGAATTAATGCAAATAGAATTTGGAGACTTTTTGTTTTAGAATATTATTTTTCAAGATTATAAAAAACTTTGATAATCACTGTCTATTTTTTCTGCAATTGACTCCATTGAATTTTGTGTTCTAACCCTATTTATAGCATTATTTGAAATTTCCTTAGATAAAGGAATATTGTTATCTAAATTTGCAATAATTTCTTTTAAATTAGGGCTTTTCAAGTCAAATAAAACACCATCTCTCCCATTCTTAATTAGTTCAGAATGATTTTTTATATCGCTAACTATTACAATACAACCTGCAGACATTGCCTCTAGAATTGTTTTAGGATTACCTTCAAAAATTGAAGTTGAAACAAAGTACTTATAATTTTGATACAGATTCATAAGTTCTTCATGGGGAATATTTCCAAGAAAATTTATACTTACTTTTTTACTTTCACTTAGTTCGGTTAATGAATTCTTTAATTCTCCTGAACCAACTATATCAATTTCTAATGTTCCTGTAGTATCTGAAAATTCACTAATTAGTACATCAAAGTTTTTCTGCTCTACAAGCCTACCAACAGACAATATTTTATTTTGAAATCTTATAAAATTTTCCTCTAAATTTTCAGGAATATCCACATGATTTGGTCTAATCTTAAGATTATTTTCGTTTGCTGAGAAATCTTTTAGAAGCATTTCGTAGTCAGTAATACTTGTAACAGTATATAAATTTGAAAATTTTAAAGAAAGATGCGTTAGTAACTTGTAGACATAAATTTTAACTTTTGACTTTTGTTCAAACTTACTAAATGAATAAACATCATATCCTGTTCTAACAATTAAAGGTATTTTATACAACATCTTTATCAGTAAAGTTACCCATACACCTTGTAATTGATGCTGATGAATTATGTCAAACTTTCTTAATTTTTTTCTTAAAAAAATTGGATACATGAGCGACTTTAGGAAATTGATTGATTTGAATGAACTTTTTTTTACTATTGTGTGGATAGGCACTATATCAAAGTGAGAAGCACTCTCGATTAAATTTACATCACTCAACCCACCATAAGTGAATAATGTAAATTCATAGTTGTACTTTGATGAGAGGTGTTCTAAAATTTTTAATTCTCTTTTTAGAGTTCCAGAGTCATGCCAGGTTTGTACTGAATAACCGTATGTAAAAAAAAATCCAACCTTCATCAACCCCATCCTACTAAATATTTATATTTTATTTTTTGTATAAAGTAGATAATATAAAAAATTATTATGATTGTATGCCAAATATAACGTATCTGTTTACTCAGAACCGAAAAGATAATTATGAAACTAATAGTATCCAGGCGAGGGAATTTTACTACGGCCTACCTTTTATCAACAAAGATAAGAACAAAATTGAAATTATTGAGTTTGAAAATTCTGAAAATGGTAAATCTAAATTTCTTGATTTTCTGGACAGATTTTTGAGAAAATATTTAAGCTTACCTTTTTATATGGCAAACATAACTAACTCAAAAAATATTGAAATATTAAGAAAAACTAATCATTTAATTATGGTTGCAGAAAGTACTGGCCTATCAGCTTTTTTAATGCTTTTAATGTTAAAGAAAAAACATAATATTAAAACTCACTTATTTGTAATGGGACTTTATAGTAAAAATATTAGATTCCCAATATTTAAAAAGTTACATTTCATCATTATTAAGGGATTTGTAAAGTATATTGACAATTTATTTTTTCTTGGGGAAAATGAATACGAAAAAGCAAAAGTTGTACATAATAATTCTACAAAATTAACTTATTTCCCTTTTTGTATAGACACAACATTTTGGAACTCAAAAAATAATAATCTTAAAAAAAATAATCAGCCTATTATTTTTGTTGGAAATGATGGGAATAGGAATATTGAGCTTTTGTTAAATATTGCTAAAAAATTAACCAACTTTAACTTTATATTTGTTTCTCAGATAAAAGAATTACAAACTATCAATTTAGATAACGTGCAGTTAATTTCAGGTTCTTGGGGTGATGAAAAAATTTCAGATCTTAAGCTTAAAGAACTCTATTTAAAATCAAGGATATGTATATTACCTTTAAAAAACTCTACACAACCATCTGGTCAAAGTGTGGGTCTTCAATGTATGTCTCTAGGAATTCCAGTTTTTATTTCAGATACCGACGGATTTTGGGATAAAACAATGTTTAAAAATAAAAAAGAAATACTATTTATAGATAATAATTTAGATGATTGGGTTCGAAATATTGAACTTTATTATTTTGACGAGTTGTTTTTAAATACAATATCTTCGAATGCTAAAAGAGTGGTTAATGAAAAATTTAATTTAAACGTATTTAATGAAAAATTAAATAAAATTATTAACTTTCAGTCTTAGTTATTCTAAAAATAAAGAGAACATTGCTTGACTGTATTAAAATTTAAATTATGAAATCATTATCTATTTTTACTTCCATGACAAATCCAGAAAAAAGGAACGATGCTTGGGAGGAAGCCCTCGAATGTTACGGATCCTTAGCCGACGAAGTAGTAATTGTAGGAGATGATTGGCCAGAAAACTTTAGCTGGGATTACATAGGCAAAACTTTTCAAAAGGGATTAGATCAATGTAAGTCAGATTGGGCAATTAGGATGGATATAGATTATTTTTTTCATGAAAAAGATTTTATAAAAATTAGAAAAGCTCTAGATAAATATAACAGTTATCCAATGATTGCTTTTCCACAATATCAATTTTTTTCATATGATAGATATCAGATAAAAACCAGAATTGGACTTGCATTCAACAAAAAAAAATTCCCAAGTATACGCTTAGATGGAGGCGGTGACTTAACGCTCGCCACGCTGGATGGGAAACTAATCAAACCTAAAAAAATTCCTAATTTATTTGTGCCTGTTTATCAATATGAGTCTATATTCAGAACCAAAGAAATATTAAGACAAGATAGATATAGATTTGCAAAAGCTTGGTTTGATTATTTTGGGGAATATGGAGGTAGAGGTGGTGAAAGCTTGGATCAAGCATATGAAGCATGGTTTCAAATGGTTGTTGAGAGATACCCAAAACATAGTTTCAAAACAAATCTTGAAAAACATCCTAAATTTATCCAAGGCAAACTTTCTTCAATAGAAAAAAATCAATTTGGCTATGATATGTTTGGCCTGAAAGACACTATAAAATTTCCAAAAAAATATAAGCTAAAAGGGTTAAAAGAAAAATATATTAATCACCTTTTAATTAATAGTGCTCTTAAATAGGGTACGAAACAACAAAAGAGAATTATACTCAAATCAAATGTTATTTAAAATTCCACATAAGACTTTCTATAAAAGACACTCTGAAGAAGTGGGTAGATATGTAATAAATAAAAAAGCACTTCATATTATTAATCAGGAGTCTAGAGATAAAATTGTTGACTTAAATGTTCCCAAACTTTATATAGATGTTGACATAGACAATTCCTTGCAACTCGATGAGAGTTACGACGTTGTTATTTTAACTGATATTGTTGAAACACACTCAAATGTTTTTGAATTATTCAATCAAATTGCTGACAATCTTAATATTGATGGAAAGTTAATTTTATCAACGTTTAATTCAAAGTATAAAATCATAATTAGATTTCTGGAGCTCTTGAATTTAAAAGAACAAACAAAAAAATATTCTTTTATCCATAATAAAAAAATTAAAAATATTATCAGTGGTTTAGGTTTCGAAGAAGTGAACCATTATTCAAGACAAATATTCCCATTTCATGTTTTCGGCATAGGCTCTTTTTTGAATCTAATTTTAGAAGCCTTTTTCAAATTTGCTAATTTGGGAGTAAAATCTTATTCAGTTTACAGGGTCCAAAAAAGTCAATTTAAAAAATCAAAAAAAACAATAATTATTCCTGCGAAGAATGAAGAGGGAAATTTGCAACCTTTAATTAATAGAATCCCAAAAGATTTTGAATATCAAATATTAATTCCTTGTGGAATTTCACAAGACGAAACTTTTGCTATTGCAAAGTCAATTGAAAAAAATGAAAATTTTTTTAATGTTGAAGCATTTATGCAAAGTGGAAAAGGTAAGGCCAATGCTGTTTGGGATTCATTGAATCTAGCTTCTGGAGACTTCATTGCAATTCTTGATGCTGACATCAGCGTAGAACCTGAGACAATTCCTAAATTTTTTGAAATAATTGAAAACAATCATGCCGATTTTGTGAATGGAACAAGGTTAATTTATCAAATGGAAAAAGGAGCTATGAGAAAAATCAACCATTTAGGCAACAGAGTATTTCAGTATATAGTTGGAAAAATAATCAACCAACCTTTATCAGATTCACTTTGTGGTACTAAAGTATTTAAAAGAGAATTGATAGACGAATTATTATTTTGGCAAAATAAAACAATAACCAAAGATCCATTTGGTGATTTCGACTTAATTTTTACAGCTTCTTATACGGGAAAAAAAATAATTGAGTACCCAATACACTATCGTGCTAGGCAATATGGCACAACACAAATATCAAGGTTTAGAGATGGCTTTAAATTAATAAAATACTTGTTTAATTCATATTTTCTTTTTAATACTTCAAGAGGTTACTTCTTCATAAAAAAATAATCTCCAAAGTCTAATTTGTTATTTAGGTATGTTTGATTATTCATACCTAAATATAAATAATCATAATTATTTAAATAGTCGAATGCTTCATAAAAATTTATTGTTAAAATCTCAATTTTTAAAATTTTTATCTTTTTTTCAGATAAAAGTTGCTTTGCAGATTTTAAAGCATCTATTTCCATACCCTCAACATCAATTTTTAATAAATCAATGAATTGAATTTCATTTTTACTACAATACAAATCGAGCGTAATTGAGTCAATTTCTGTTTCAGCTATTAGTTTACCAAACTTTGGACCAGCCTTTTTTATCGAAGATTGTGAGCTAATTGAGTTTATGTAAACCATTTCTTTACCGATTTTTGATGAAATTGCTACATTGTTTAATTTAAGGTTATGTTTATTACTTTTTAGTATTCTTGGTTTCAACTCACACAAATCTTTATTTATTTCAAATGCATGAATATTTAAATTTAAATCTTTACCTATAGATGAAATTTTATTAATGTAACTACCAACATTTGAGCCAACATCAAGTATATTTGCTCCATCTTTAATATGCTCCCGATAAATTTTATCTTCATCTATTCCGACAGAAAATATATGATTAAAAATGTAAAGAAGTTTCTGAACAGCATATATTAAATTGTTTTTTAATTGCATGTATCTATTATAAAGAAAATTTTATAAATTAAATAAATTGACTTTTATTTTAGATTAAATAGTAACCTATTTTAATTTTCAAAAACATTTCCAGTTAGACAGTAAATATAAAGGATGTTTACTATAACATATATATGGTTCAAAAAATAATTTATAGGTCTTCCTACCTACTTATTTACATACTTCTTGCAAATAGCCTTCTCAACTTGTCAGGATTTAATTCATCAATAAATATGTATGATTTAATTTTAGGGTTAGCCTTTTTTGCGCTTTTACTAGTTATTGGAAATTGTATTGACCAGGTACTAAACGTCCAAAGCATTTCCTTCTCTATATTTATTTATCTCACTAGTTTTTTTGTTACTGATTTACTCATTTTATTTATATACAAGTCCTTGAGTTTTAGCGAGGTTTTTGTTGTAACAAACGTACTTTGGATATCAGTATTCATATTTCACCGTTTAAAAACCCACCTATTTATTTTCCTTGGCTTTACATATTTTTTATTAAATTATCTTTTCTACAGAGTAAGTGAATTTCTGACTGTAAATGAAAATATCATTGGAGATGTAGAGGCTGTATTCTTTGAACAATCAAAAAATATATATGAATTTAGTTATTTTTATTCGGTAAATAATTTTGTAATGGAGGGATACCCACAATTTACCAGTTACCTACAAGCACTGTTCTTACAATTTAGTCAATTTCAAGGGAGCTATAGCTACCATAATCACACATCACACATAGTATTTTATTTATCAACTCTCTTTTTTTGGGAACTCAGAATTTCGATGAAAAATAAAATTCTCTTAGTTGCAGTATTTTCATCTTTGATATTAAACAGTGGGTGGCTAAGTTTTTTATTTGTATCATCTCTAATGTCTGAGGGTATAGTTAGTCTGTTTACTGCAGTCAGTTTATATTATTTGTTTAGTAACATTCGTGGCAACTCTTACTCAAGATACACAAGTTTATTTTATGTAATAATTGGAATGTTGTATTTCAGCAAACAATTCAACAGTTCAATTGTGTTAATTACGATTTTCATAATTTTTCTACTAGATATAAACAAAAAAGTTGTTTTCTTTGGCTTTTCAGGTTTGTTAATTAAAGAACTGCTTTACATGTTTGTTTTTAGCAACGTTTCAAAAGACCACCATATACGACAAATAGACATTATTGACACAATAGGAGATCTGTTACTTTTGAGAGATTTAAAGTTTTCTAATATATTTTCAATTCTAAATAATTTATTTATAGACAAGCCATTGGTAGTTGTATTGGTAGTTTTTTACTTATCAATATCTTTAATTTTTCTTCAACCTTTTCGAAATAATCTAATCAATATCAATTTGTTTCTTATAGTGAATCTTAATTTAGTTCTAATTTTTGCACTTTATATTTCTGCATGGCAAGATATGGAGCTCGATTCTCCAATTAGATATATTTTAAATTTATTACACATGGCTTTAATCTCTATTTTTATAAATTTAGAAAAATCTAAATCAAATTAGTAATTATTTGTATTTGAATCTATTTTGTTTTGTAATTATTATTTTCTTGTTCTCAATAAGCCAATAGTAGTAAGTTAAGTAATCCCCAACTTCCGTTTCTAGTTCAATATATTTATTTTCTAGATATTTGAAGTATATGTTAAGTATACCCTGCTCATTGGTTGTGCTGATTGGGAAACGTTCTACAAGCTCCAGTATCTTTCGTTTTGTATCATTAAAAATTATTGAAGTATCAAAATACATAACCCCTGTTTGAAAATAATTTGAAGTATTTAAATCAAATTTATCAGACAAATTTTGGTATTTTTGATGAGTTCTGTCAAATTGAGAAGAAAGAAGTTTTTCAAATTTGGGGTAAGAATCACATCTTGCATGGAGACTATTTTCAGGTTTATTCTCTAAGATTAGCCCTATCTCAGAATGAATTCTCATATTGATATCCAAATAAAATACATATTTCCATTTTTTTAATTTTGCATCAAATAAGTGTAATTTGTGCCACTGAAACCTTTTAGAGACATGTCTATTCATCTCTACACCTGTATACAAATTCCTAAAAATTTTTTCTGTACCTCTTGAAAATTTAATCTTACTAAATCTCTTGATGATAATATTTCCATCTTTTTTTATTGATTTAAATAAAAATGTTGGAGTAAAAAATGAGGTTATTATTAATAAGCTACCTTCAAATTTTCCATTATTCCTAAGTTCAAAAATAAATTGATCTAGATTTTTTCTAAGATATTTAAAATCTGCAACAGTAGCTACGATTGTTTTGTTTTCCATTTATAAGTAATCATACTTAGTGCTCAAGCAATTTAAGAAAAATATTAAAAGATTAATTTCTTCAGCGTTATTAAAATAACAATAGTGATAGAAAATAAAAATCTAATATCAAGTTATGAGTTTGCTAAAATTTCTGACCAAATTTTTTCAGGTGTTTTTACCCAAAGTCAATTAAATGAGCTGCTTATTAAAGATTATAAAATTGTGCATTCCGATGATAACTTTTTATACATTAGAAATTTAAAATTTGAAATTAAAGAAAATGATATTATTTTTTGCAGAACGGAAGATGTTAAAATCCTTTTTACTTTAATAGGAAATTGTAAGCTAAATAATATAAAACTAATAACTCATCAAAGCGATCAGCAAATTAATAAGAAACTATATCTAAAAAAACCCAAATGTATTTCTGAATGGTACAGCACTAACATAAATTACTATGCAGAAAACTTAATTTCAATACCAATTGGCCTTGCAAATGAACATCCAAAAAACTTGAGTAAGTTTGACTTCAAGAGCAGATCAACAGAAAATCATTTTTTCAATAATACTTTTAAAAAGTATTTACTCTTTATAAACTTTCAAGAATCAACAAATTATAAAGTTAGAGCTGGTTTGTATACTTTATATAAAAACTTTAATTGGGCCCTTGTTAAAAGTCCTAACTTAAAAAAGTTAGAGTATTTAAATATTCTAGAAAAATCTGATTTTACACTTGCACCTTTTGGAAATGGGTACGACACTCACCGAGTTTGGGAAGCTTTATATTCTCAATCAGTACCTATTGTTAAAAAACATATTAGCTTTTCCTGTTTAAAAGACTTACCTGTGCTTCAAATTGAAGATATTCAAGATATTACATATGGAGATTTAATAACTGCCAAAGCAAAATTAGAAAGCGACTCTCATCGATATGAAAAATTATATATGGGATATTGGGAAGAGTTGATAAATAAAAACAAAATTCAAACAGTAGGATCTTTCTTAGTGGTCTTCACAGGAATTAAAGTAAATATTTTTGAATTTAAGTTCAGGATTTCGAACAGGTTACATTCCAAGAAAAAAGTTCTTAAATATTTTTTCAGGAGAATTGTCAACCTTGTAGTAAATAAGTAATTTAAAATAATATTGTTCAATTAAAACCAAAATGTCAGAACTAACTATGGAGACAATGTCATTTTTTTGGACATTATCTATTAAGAACTATTCTTAATTTAAAGAGCAAGTACACTTTTAATAACTTTTGAAGCTGTACATTTCTATATATGAATAACAAGAAACTTTTACATATTTAGAAATCATATATATCTCTTTATAATGCTTACATGATGATAATTAAAAATTTAAAAATTCTTTTTTTTAGAATAACACTAGAGCGGTTTCCCTCAGTTTACAGGCCGTCAAGCAAACCATATATTTCAGGTGATAGTTTTAGAAAATTTGCAGATTTCATTTTCGATGAAACTACTAGTTTTAATACACAACGTGTTAGACATAAAGATATTATATTTTTAAATCCAGATGTAATCGATATATATTTTCAAACACATCACAAAAAAATTGATAAAAAATATTATTTAATTACACACAATTCTGATATAAAAATTACAGAATATATAAATAAATATCATGATAAAAAAATAATTCACTGGTTTGCATTAAATCTTGATAGCAATATCCCAAATACCACCTTAATTCCAATGGGTCTAGAAAACTTACGAAGACTTAGGTATGGAAGAAAAATATGGTTTAACTCAAAACACAACAAAAAATCTAAAATGATTCTCTGCTCTTATGATAGTTTTAAAAATTTTGATGCTCGAAAAGACATCAAGAATAATTTGAGTGATAGTAAAATAATCGATTTTGTGAACTTTACAAATACAAAAGAATATTTTATTAATTTAAAAAAATATCAATTTATTATTTGTCCCGAAGGAAAAAGCCTAGACACTTCACGGATTTGGGAAGGATTATTGTTGAATGTATTTCCTATCTTTAAAAAAAATTCTTTCACTCTGAGACTTCAGGAAATTGGAATACCTGGAATTTATATTGAAGAGTGGAATGATTTAGATAGATTTGACGATCAAGGATTAATTCAAGAATACGCTAAATTACAAAAAGCTAATTTTCCAAAGTTATATGAGCATGATTATTGGGAAAAAGTTTTTAAAAAACTAAATTAATTTTTTATATTCTTTTGGTAGAAATTTTTTTAATCTCTTAGAGTGTACATGAAGCGAAGCAAGTTCTGTCGCGCTACTGTCGAAAATAACAACGGGTTGTTTTTTTATAAACTTCACTTTAATTCTTTTAGACTTTAACTCTTGACCAACTTGAGTATTTAATCCTATCCATCTTCTCTTAAAAAAATAGTTTCCTCTTTTAGCATGAGAGCCATCTAAATATTGACCATAACCTGCCGGGTCAAATAGATACTTATCTTCCCAATATGGTAATGAATTAAGATAACTGAATAATGATGAGTTATTTTTACTAATAACACTAAGCATCTTCATTTCACTTACAAATCCATTTCCATCAGCAGTAAATCTTAGTTGGAAATATTTATAATTTTTTAAAATATTGTTTAACTCAGATATTAATTCGTCTAAAAGCTCAATTTTTGGAAAATAAGAGTAACCAAAAATCAGACTATCTTTGTCGTGGTACGTTATATTAATTTTGTGATTTATAAATACCCCACTCTCTTCCAATTGTTTAAAAGATTTATAGATTAAAACATCGGTGTCGAAATGAACAAATTCGTCTATTTCTAGAAATTTAACTATAGTTTGCACTGCAAAAATTCTTATTAATGATGATGCCCACAGGGGATTGTTATCAACATCTGTAGAGTAAACAAGTTTTTTAATCTCATAAGATTTCTTTTCTAAGTCTTTAAATTTATTTAACTGGTAGGACTTTATGTACTTATTTTCATATCCATAATCATTAATAAAAAATATTTCCGCCTCGCTGTCAACTGATAAAATAGTATTAAAAAAATCTGAAAGATGAGATGGTGCTTTTCCAAAATGTGCAAATACGTAGTTCAATCTATTTTCCTGTTGATTCTATTTTATAGGTTAAAACAAAGGACATAGAAATAATGAATAAAAAAATGGTTAATATTTTATGCAGTTCAAGTTCATACACAGTTACTATGTAATTTTGAAAATCAGAATTACTAACAGGAAGATTAAGTTTTTCTAGTGTGTTTAATAAATTTTCAAAATTTATAAATAAAAATAAAAACTTAAATACAATTACTCCTAGAAAACTTGTAGTGAATATTATAAGATAACTTTGAAAATTAAAAAATGAAAGCACCAACCCTTTTACGTATTCTGGTTGAGAGTATCTAATAGTCCTTCCAAAAGAGTTAGTTATTTCGTTGACTGAAAGTTGGGTTAAGGAAGTAGTTTCAAAAAATATTAATGAAAGTACTGAAAATACTGAAAAAAGTAGTAAATATTTTTTAATATAACTGTATCTGTTTAAGTATTTGTAGTAGATAATTATTGCTAAAGGAGTAAGTGAAAATAAATACCTATATCCATATGAAGAGCCTGCAGCTTGCCATAGGTAGATAATTATTATATTTTGAAGATAAGCAAAAAATATAATCTGATACTCAATTTTAAAAAAATCTCTAATATTTAGAAATATATAGATTAACCCACAAAATAATATCGGGCTTAACCAGAAAAGACCAAATTCCAATGAAAACAATAGAGTAAATAAAGTATTTAGGAATTTAATAATAAATTCCTTGAACTGAAAAAATTCACTTGTCAAACTAATACTCGAACCGTATATTTTTTGGGGGTTTATGATTATCTGTCCATACAATTCATTACTTATATATGCAAAACAAGATGTAGTTAAGAATATTGATGAGACAACATATTTGTTTGAGAGCATTTTATTTGATATTTTAAAATCCAAATCTTGCATTAAATTTCTAATTAATAATGGCAGTAAGAATATATAAATATTAGACATTCTAATAAGGTAACTAAGTAGAACAGTAAATGGCAACATCAAACCTATCCTATTTACAGCACTATTATTTTTCTCTTGATAGAAACGTATAGAAGAATAAATTATAAGCGAAACACCAAATACCTCAAAAGCATGGGTCATACTGAATCGCTCAAATGCATAGTAACCCACCCCGGATGCTATATAAATCAACATTAAAAAATATTTATTGAAATTAAAATTTAGTTTAATTAGCGATTTATAAATTAATATGTATCCAGAAAATAGATAAAATATAGGAGATAGCGAATACAAAAGCAACTTGTAATTCAGTATATTTTCATCTAGATCTTCATTAATTAAAGCACTAATTCTGTCACCGGCGAATAAAAATGGAGAAGACAATATACCAGATCCAAAAAATCCAATTGGTGTATTTTTATCATTTTGTTTGTAACTATATGCTCGGGGATTCTGATTTTGATAGTCTAAATCAAAATCTAGAGCAATTGTTGATGAGTGTAAAAAATAATCATAGTCATCTGAGCAGCATTCAACTGTAGTTTTGAACCTAAAGTCAATCCTGAAGAGTACGGACATTAGTAAAAAGATAATTAGGAATGAATATACTTTATGTTTTTTATTTGTCACTTAGGTAATTTTAAACTTATCCATCAAATTAATACCTACAATTATTACTAATTTTTCAAAAATAAGTGTATTAAAGTATAAGGTTAATGAAAAATAAAATTGTCATTGGTGTACTGGCCTACAATGAAGAAAAATACATCACAAAAGTAATAACTGAGCTCAGTTCTCTCAACTTACCTCTTATCATTGTTGATGACTGCAGCACTGACACGACTTCAAATAAATTAAAAAATATAAATATAAATAACATGACTGTATTAACAAATCAGAAGAATCTTGGGGCTGGAGATTCAACCAAGATATTACTAAAACAAGCAGAGCATAAAGGCTTTAGTTTTCTTATAAAAGTTGATGGTGACGATCAATTTCTGATTGATGATGTGAGAAAAATTATAGACCTTTATGAACAAAGACATTTTGACTTTATAAAATCGAATCGTTTCTGGGAAGGTGGGATTCGGGGAAATATCCCAAAGATAAGATTTTTTGGTAATTTACTTGCAACGATATTAATGCAAGTTTCTTCGGGTACAAATAAAGTATTAGATCCACTAAACGGTTTGTTTGGTGTTTCGGTAAAGATTAATAATTTTTTAAAATCAAGAAGCTATCCAAAAAAATACGGCTACCCCTACTTTATAACAGTTACAGCTTTGATAAACAATTTTAAAACATTTCAATTAAATAATGTTGTAGAGTATAAAGATCAAAAAAGCCAAATTAGCACTATCAGAATGTTTTTTTTACTATTGAAGCTTACAATATTTTTCTATATCAAAAAACTTAATTTAAAAAAAACGGAAGGACAATTTCAAAGATCGGCATTTTTTGATTATGTATTTATTTTTTTTCTAGTAACAAGTTTTACATTTTCATCGATTCTTATATATTCAGTTTTTAATACATCAAATCTAATCTTTAGTAACACTACTTTATTAATTATTGTCACAACTCTTATTGTGAGTACTATCTTTATTTTCAGCATCTCATTTAAAGAAGAGTATAAAATTCGGAATAGAAATATTGAAATTGAATAATAAGCTAAAAATACTATTTACTAACTTTTTCTACGCTCTACAAAAAGAAAAAGTACAAAAAAAAATTAAAGTATTTAACTCTACTTTAGCTTTTATCAGCTTAGCTATAATTTTTACCACCCTCTCATCGGGAGGGTATATATATTCCTTTAAGATGATTTCTTTTAAAACCCTTTTTGTCGGTTCATTATTTTATTTTACAAACCTTTATTTGTGGCAGTTATTTATGAAACATAATTATCAACTGGGGATTGAGGACTTTATAAAGAATTGGTCACTATCAAAAGTAGGAAAATATATTCCAGCCGGTATAATGATTTTGACTTCACGCTTAAACCAAAAAGTTAAAAGAAACCAAAATACAAAAAAAATTCTTTATGGCTTACTTGAGGAACAATTTTTATTTTCTATTATTGGGGTCATAATATCATTGTTAGTTATTAGCTTTTTCTCGAATGCTTACCAACCGATAGTATTTTTTATTTTTTCAATACTACTGGTTTATTTAATTAAAAAGATAATCGACAAATTTGAATTTGAATACACTCTTTTATTTAACAATAAGATAGTCGTTGTTTTAAACATAAATCTAAATATGCTTCTTATTTATTTAATTGCATTGGATGTATCTCCTGAAATTTCTTTTCAAATAGCAATTTTTTATTTCTTATCTACATGCCTGAGTCTTTTTTTTATAGGTGCCCCGGCAGGGATAGGAGTCAGAGAATTCATTTTTTTATTCTTTGTGAATTCTGATACTTTAAACTATTCTGAATATGATTTTCTTTTCACTATGAGGCTAGTGATTATATTATTAGACCTAAGTTCATATTTATTTTCTCTAATCTTTTTAAAGTATCGCAAAACTTTTAACAATTAAAATTATAGATTGTATACAACTTCCATACCATTTATAAATTTAGAAAAAGCGATTGGATTTGTAATAAAAAAAGATTCAATATCTGGGTTTGAATCGAAAAGTTTAAATTCAACTATTATCTTGTCAAAACTTTTTTCAACCTGATGCAGTGTTCTATTTTTTGTTGAAATGTAATTAATATTTTCATCAATTGTTATCCTAACATTTTTAAATGAAAAATATTTTCTTAAATAATTCACTGTCAGCACTGGTGTCAAAGTATTTCCTTCATACAAAATATTCTCTACTTCGTTAAAAGATTTTATTTTCACTTTTTCTTTTTCTTTGAATTTACCATTAGAGTTATTTATTTTTTTTTCAAAATATATTTGATTTTCACTTCCATACTGACGAAACCTTAATTTTGTTTTGTTAACGTCATTTTTTACTGCATCAAAATAATACTTGTAATTTGATGTATCTAAATATAAAGAATTAATAACCCTTTCGGGGTAAATCAACTTTAAACTGTTGTCAAAACTATTGAGAAATAAATAAAGTTGTTGTCTGGAATATATAAACTTATATTCTTTTCTAACTTCTTGCATTTAGAACCGACCCTCTTTGAATAAAGTTAGCCAGACTAGCATTGCATAAATAGGTACCCAAATTAATTTCACTTGGTCCAAACTCTTGTTTTTTTCTGTATGCTGAAAAGCACATCTCTGCTGATTTGATATCAGCGTTTTCAATGTTAATTACTGAGCTGTCTTTGACAGCTACACCTATCTTGGAATTGCTTATGATGATTTCCATAATGTTTAAACTCGATTTTTCTCCTAAAGAAACCCCTTTATCCAAGCAATCACTTAGTTCAGCTTTCATTACTATGTAGCCTCCAGAGGAAAAATCAGCGCAATCATTTCCAGAAGAGCTAATATTCAACCGATTAATTTTAATTTCTGAGAAATCTAGATCTAAACCGTCAGATGCGGAGTCACTTATTTCGATTTTATCAATTACACCGTTAGAATTTATGATATTTAAAGAATCTTCGCAAAACATTTTATCAGTAACAATTTCCAGATTCTCTAGCTTAATCTTATAAAAACTTAAACAGCCTGTTAAGAGATTATGATCTTGTCTTTCTTCAGTTGAATTTACACCCGCATTGGCATTTGCAACTATTTTCCAGTTATTCAATGTACCCGGTCCTTCAAAAACAACCCTTTGACTATTGTTATTAAAATTTATATCTATATTACGAAGTTCTTTATCAATATTGACAACAGGAGGTGGAGTACCATAGACGTTAAGTTTTACTGAGTTTTCAATAATTAAACTTTTTAATTCATATTTTATCTCATCATTTAGAAAAGTCTGTACATCTTGACCAAGCAAATACCCATACGAACCATCAATTTCAATTTTTTTTGATAAAATTTCTCGATTGATGGGTACATCCACTTTAATTTCACAACGATCTAAAAACGAGTCACATTTCTGTAAATTTTTATTGGCAGAATTATAAAAATAATAATGAAAACCCTCTTTGTATATAATGAAATCATTATTTTCTTGAAAGGAATTGTAAACTATGGGGTTAGAAGCTTTATACCCAGAGATTGTATTAAGATTTCCAAAGTACTTGTTTAGTATGTATTCTGCTTCCGATTTTTCGATAGATACATTATTTTCAATCAATTCCAGGTAGAAATCTTCAATGTCAATATCTAGATTTTGGTAAAGGTTCAATGCAGCAGTAGCTATTTCGTCTATCATTCCATAGTCGGGTCGCCCACGTACGTGACCAAGCTCTACAATGTTCGAGTCTCCATCATAATAAATAGGATAAAACTGATTTTCTAATTTATTAAAAAAGAAAGCCCTGTTATGGTTTGTCATTGCATGTTCTGTTAGCAAAGCAAGACTTGCAGCGTCAAACATATAAAAAATTGACTGATCTTCTCCAATATAGTTGTAATTAAGCTGGTCCTCAGAGTTGTAGGAATAAAAAATAGCTTTATTAAACATTTCTAATCCTTGAATGGCAATTTCTGCATTAGCTCCTGTTCTATTTGCCCAATTATTATTTAGTAATTTTGCAATCATAAGAGGGTTTGAACCATTTTTTCTAAAAACCCCATTTAACATATCATCCCACCTAAATGATTCATTGACTTCAAACATAGGTCCTTCTCTGAATCCGTTGTACTCAATCATCTCTTTAGAAGGTTTTTCTTGGAAGATGTAGCGAAAGTTTTTTGATGAATTGTTAACTGTGTCTAAATCTACATTTACAAAAAAAGTTCTTGGAGTAATAAATCCAGATAATTTCATTAAAGAGGAAACAACAACCTCATTGTCAAAATTTCTAGTTTCTGGTAAAAACAACTTAAAGTTGGTTATTCCCAGAATACTTCCCTCTTCAAGTGAAACATCTAAAGAAGAGATGAGATATTCAGGATTAATATGGTCATCATAATCACCAGATATTCTTAATTCAGATGGAAAAAGGCAGTTCACACCATTATTGAAAATTACTTGAACTTCTCCTGAAAAATTCTTTTTAAATTTAGGATCTATTATTCGTTGGTTATCAAATGATACGTCAAACATATTTTCAAACCACTTTTCTTTGTTAAAAATATGAATCTTTATATTTTTAATATTATTTGGCTCGGTTGCTTCATATAAACTAAACTCAACACCATTGCAGAAAGGCGAAATTTCATCAGAGACAAATTCGCTAGCGTCATTATAGAATTCGTTTATTATTGGATTTTCAATTTTTAGAATAGATGATGAAAAGATAATTATAAAATATAACCCAATCATTAAAAATGGAGTCAAAAAGAAAGCTTTTTTAAATTGGTGCATCGATTGAAAAAGAAATTATGCTTTTCTCGTCAAAACTTTCTTTAATTTTTAACAGTTCCTGTCTTTTATGAGACTTGAATTGATATAAAAACTCTTTGTCAGAATTTTGTGAAAGGTGAAATATTTCCTTGATGTTTTCAACATTTTCATGTGATTTAACAGTCGTTATTTTCATAAAATAGAAATCTTCTTGTTCAAAATTAATTTTAAAAATTTGCAATTTAGTATTCATTAGTTTGAATACTTCTGTGATAACAATTATAAACGTTGTGAAAACCATAAAATTTAATGCAGTATTGGGACTAACATTAATAACTATTCCAAGTGTTATAAGGCAGAAGTAGATTACTAGTTCGGAAGGGTTTTTGACAGGTGTTCTAAAACGTACAATTGATAACGCTCCAACCATCCCTAAAGATAAAGCAATATTGTTTGATATTACAGAGGTAATGATGTATCCAGTGATAGGAAGTAATGCAAAAACTAGATATTGAGAATAATTTCTTAGCCATAGCTGATGAGATATCACTGAGAGTAAAAGTCTTAAATATAGACCTAGGCCGGCTGCAAGAAGTAAGTTTTGATATAAAGATACTTCAAAAATGTAGTCAAATCCAAATATTGTGTAAATCACCATTCCAGTTTACAAAATTTTAAAGATTACGATGTTAAATTTTAATAAATGCATAAAATTAGAAGATGAATGGTTATTTCAAACAATTAATCTCAAAATACCAAAACATTGTTTTTATATTACTTTTGCCACTAGTTGGTAATTTAGTTCTAAATATATATAAAGGAGACTTTTTTTTTGGTTTTCAGAACTCATCTTCAATGATGGAGTTAATCAATTTTATTCTTGCAGGATTAATTTTTTTAATTTACTACTTTTTAGGTCTCGAATTTAAGAGGTTTTTAAAAACTAATTTCCTTACTACATCAATTGTTATCGTATGGATAGGTATATTCTTTTTGGATAATATTTTTTCATTTTTTCCACTAGATTTTAGTTTTAAATCATATATAACAACTATCAGTATTTTTGTTTTATTTTTACTTAAAAACAGAGGCTCAAAATATATAAATTTATTAAGAATTATAACTTTAGTTTTATTAATTAGGGTGGTTTTTTATATCTTAAATTTAGAATTTGAGAATTTGTTTCTTGAACAAGCCAACCTATACACTTCTGATGAAGATCGTCTTTGGTATCCTGCAGTTAGTGAAATATTTAATACTAATTATCGAAATGTCCTAACAAACAATCCTTATCCAGGTTACGGCTTACTCACAGCTTATATAGGATCGCTAAATTCATTTTTACTTTTAGGTGATGTATCATTTAAGTATTATTTAGCTATAAATTATTTATTTATATTTTTATTTTTTACTTTTTTATATGAAATCTCCGAAAAGAAAAAAACTTTTGTCTTCATGTCAATTCTTTTTAGTACGGTTTTGCTGACCAGTCACTGGTTTACGTATGTGTTTTTTGGATCTCTTTTAAGTGAAGGAATTTCAAGCTTCTCTTTTGGAGTGTTATTAACAGAATTAATCAGAAATAAAAATTTGTCTTCAAACAAACAAATATCAAGTTTGATTTATCTTTCATTCGGATTTTTATATTATACAAGACAGTTCTTGTCAACACTCGTGTTGTTATTCGTCTTATATCATGTGATTTTATTTAAGAATAAATATATAGCACTAGGATTTATTGGATTTTTAATTAAAATTTTGCAATCCTATTTTTTACCAAATACATATTTAGATCCATACATAACTAGTGAAGAATTGTCTGAAATAAGTTTTAATTTAAATAATGTTCTAAAAATGGTTCAACAATTTCTACTGGATAAACCGATCAGTTATTTAATGTTGATTTTCTTATTATTTGTTTTACTAAGACCCAAAAACCAAAAGAAATATTTTGAGTTTTATCTTTTAATTCTAGTAAACACCATTTTGGTTTTGCTTCTCATGGTATTTCTTTGGCAAAAATCTGATGTCCAATCAAGCTATAGGTATCTTATGACTATTTTTTATTTACTCCTGTACCCTTGGAGTAGTATTTTGGACGATTTTTTTATCAAAGAAAAAGATGACTGAAATTTTAGTGGGCGCTACAGGATTTGAACCTGTGACTTCTTCCTTGTAAGGGAAGCGCTCTGCCAGACTGAGCTAAGCGCCCGCACTAAGCTATTATTTTAGTTAAAGTTATATATTAGTGATGAATCATTTAACCAATTTAGAAGAAGAAGCTATCTCTATCATAAGAGATACATATGCTGTTTCTGAGAATCCAGTTGTACTTTATTCAATTGGCAAAGACTCGTCAGTTTTGTTAGAACTGTTTAAAAAAGCATTTTATCCTGGAGACATACCAGTTACCTTTTTACATATTGATACTGGTTGGAAATTTAAAGAAATGATTTCATTTAGGGATACTATTTTTAAAAAAAATAATATACAGGGCATCGTACATAAAAATCTAGATGGATTCCAAAAAAATATAAATCCTTTTGACCATTCAAACTACACAGACATTATGAAAACCAATGCTTTAAAAAAAGCACTTACAAAAGGTAAATATGATTTTGTTTACGGAGGTGCAAGAAGAGATGAAGAAGCTAGTAGATCCAAAGAAAAAATAGTTTCACACAGAGACAAAAATAATAGATGGAATCCAAAAAATCAGAATATAGAACCTTGGCTACTATTTAATACACTTAAAAGTAAGGAAGAATCCTTTAGAGTTTTTCCTATTTCAAATTGGACAGAACTAAATGTATGGGAATATATTCATAAAGAAAAAATACCAATAGTTCCACTCTATTTTGCAAAAAAAAGAAAAGTTGTAATATCAGACGGTCAAATATTTCTTCATGATGACAATAGGTTTAAATTAAAAGAGTCAGATAAGTCGATAATTTTAAAAGTGAGATTTAGAACATTAGGATGCTACCCATTAACTGCTGGATTAGAAAGTGATGCAAAAAATGTTGCAGATATAATTACTGAAATTAAAGAATCAAAGTTTTCGGAAAGAAGTGGCAGACTAATTGATTACGACAAGCTGGGAAGTATGGAGATGAAAAAGAGAGAAGGGTACTTCTAATGAAATCAATTAGCATCATGACTTGTGGAAGCGTGGATGATGGAAAATCAACATTATTAGGACGCTTAATATATGAGACTGACAATTTATTAGTCGACCAATCGGAATATCTCTCAAAGTTAAATAAGCGTTATTCTAAAAAAGATATAGATATTGACTACTCTCTACTTTTAGACGGTTTAATTGATGAAAAAGAGCAGGGAATCACTATTGATATTGCTTTCAAATATTTTACTCTTGACTCTACACACTTTACTTTAATTGATTCACCTGGCCACAAAGAATATACAAAGAATATGGCAAATGCAGCTACTTTTGCTGATGCAGCAATTATATTAGTTGACGCATCTAAAGGAATAACGGAACAAACAAGAAAACATATTGAAATAGTAAGTATGTTTCCAAACATTACTCATAAAATTGTCTGCATAAACAAAATGGATAAAGTAAATTACTCAGAAGAAACATTTAATGAAACAATCAAAGAATTGTCAAAATATTTAACTAAACATCGTTACTCCGTACAGGACATACTCCCAGTATCGGCAACGGAAGGAGATAATATATTTGATAAATCAACAAAGATGAATTTTTATAAGGGTAAAACACTATATCAATTACTAACCAATATAAAAACAAAACAAAAAAAGCTTAATAGTGGTGCATCATTAGTTAAATTCGTAAATAACAACTCAGGCAATCGAACTTACTATTTAGAAAATATAGATGTTACCTACAAAAAAGGAGATAAATTAAAAAATGCTTATACAAATGAAACTTCAGAAATTGCTAACATTTTTCATAATTATAAATCTATAGAATCTCAAGATTATCTAAGAAATACGTCTATACAATTAAAAACAGACATTTCCATTAATAGGGGTGACACCCTAGTCCCTGTAGACAAGATTCCTATTATTTCTGATACCTTTAAATCTAAAATTATCTGGACTGGAGATAACCAACTTTTAAAAAGCAAGTCTTATCTTTTTAAACTTCACTCTAAGTCAATAAAAGGGTTTATATCTAAAACTGATATACCTAATATAATCAAGAACTCAAAAAGTATTATTCAAATTGAGCTTGAGGAAAAAGCACACATCTCAGAAATAAATTCAAACTACTACTTTTCTCAACTTATCATTATTGATCCCGATGACAACTCCACCGTTGGGTTTGGTTATATAATTCAAAATCTTGATCGCGGAGTACACGTAAAACAAAAGCAATTACAAAAATTTAAAAGTCTTCCTATAAAATGTATCTGGCTTACTGGTTTACCGTCTTCAGGAAAGTCAACAATAGCAGAAGCTGTCGGAAAAAAGTTGGAAAAATTAGACATAAGTTATTACATTATTGATGGTGATAACATACGGTCTACCTTGAATAAAGATCTAGGTTTTTCGCAAGAAGAAAGAATTGAAAACAATAGAAGAGTTGCAAATGTTGCGCGAATTTTATTCGATGCAGGAGTTTTACCAATAGTTTCAACAGTCTCACCAAATAAATCTTCTCGCATGTTTGCAAAAAGTCTCTTTAGGGATAATGAATTTAAATTAGTTTACATTAATACATCAATTGAGGAGTGCATTAGACGAGATCCTAAGAATCTATATTCTAGTAAAACTAAAAAAAATGACAATATTACCGGTATTGGTTCAAATTATGACATTCCAGAAAATTATGATCTTAAGATTGATACAGAACATCTCTCTGTTTTGCAATGTGCAAATAGAATAGTAAAACTAATAAATCAATAAATTAGCTACAGCCTAGAGAATTACCACAATTTAAGCATTTGTAACATGACCCATTTCTAATTGTAATATGACCACACTCATTACATGCAGGTGCATCGCCCATCATATCACCAAGGACCTCTTGAACTGTTGCAACTGAGTTTTCTGTTTTAGCTACAGGTGCAGTCTCTGTTTTAGCTACAGGTGCAGTCTCTGTTTTAGCTACAGGTGCAGTCTCTGTTTTAGCTACAGGTGCAGTCTCTGTTTTAGCTACAGGTGCAGTCTCTGTTTCTTGAAAAGCGTTATCTTTTGGTGGTACTTGAACGATATCCGTTCTGTTTAAGTACTCTAAACCAAGTGCTCGAAACACATAGTCAATAATAGAGTTACTCATCTTGATATTTTCATGCCCCTCAACCATACCTCTTGGTTCAAACGTCTGGAAAGTAAATGTATCCACGAACTCTTCTAAAGGAACTCCATACTGTAGACCTTTAGATACAGCAATGGCAAAACAACCAAGCACACCTTTAAGAGTTGCTCCCTCTTTGGCTATGTCAATAAAGACTTCACCTAGAGTACCATCAGGATACTCACCAGTTCTTAGATATACTTTATGACCAGCAATTCTTGCTTCTTGGGTCCAGCCTTCTCTTCTTTCAGGAAGGAGGAATCTTGGTCTGTTTACTCCTGCATATGCCCTTGAAGGACTAGTTCCTGGAGCAAAGTTACCTTGAATTAACATGGCTTCTTCTTCAAGAATTTTTGTTACTTCAGGATCAGATTCTTCGGAGTCTCCATCATCTGAAGAGGATGAAAGTGGCTGAGATGCTTTAGAGCCATCTCTATAAATAGCGATAGCTTTTACACCAATCTTTGCTGCCTCGAAGTAACAATCTTCAATATCTTCAATCGTTGCTTCATTAGGCATATTTACAGTTTTAGATATTGCACCAGAGA